>Ga0209572_1000751_pt1 | contig 37296 bp, 23 predicted proteins | sample EBPBio232012_DNA_FD_185867 | JGI IMG/M metagenome (GOLD analysis project Ga0209572, IMG submission 185867) | Wastewater treatment Type I Accumulibacter community from EBPR Bioreactor in Madison, WI, USA - Reactor 1_1/23/2012_ DNA (SPAdes)... | ecosystem: Engineered > Bioreactor > EBPR >...
TTGGCATCGTATTCCATCAGTGCCCACTTGCCGTCTATCTTGGGTATAATTTGGTCCACACCCGATAGCCCATCGGATATGCGGAAAGAAAACTGACTGCGGCCTTTGAGGTTAGCAGCAAAGTCGGAATTGGTAATAGAGGGTTTTACACTGTCTATCATCACCGCGAAATAACCGAGGTACATGGGGTTGGTGGTTATCCATCCATCGGCATACTTACCACCTTCGCTGATGATTTTATCCTTATCAGGGTCCCAGCGAACGATGGTCATTTTGTTTTCAAAGCCCTTCTTCACCTTGTCCACTTTCAGCGATAGCTCAAAGCTGTTGTGCACCGGTTCGTATGCACCGGCTACGGTATAGGTAGGCGTAATGGCACCGGCTATCTTGCTGCCTTTGTCTATCGTAAGCGCGAGGTCTTCATAAAGCGTGTAGGCTTTCATGTTCAGTTTCACCTCGCTGTTTTCATAGCTGTTGTCCTTTTCCCAGTTCCACTTCGCAAGGATGGGTTTAGTAGGCTTGGGTGTTCCTTTAGGCGAAGTCAACGCCTGCACCTGGAACTTCACGGTACTCTTGTTGCCCATAATATCTATGATGCGGTATTCGCAGTTGTGCACCTTTCCATCGCGAAAGGAAACAATGCCGTCATTCACCAGGTTGTCATAGATGTCCAGCGGATTACCTTCCAATCGGTAAGAACCATGGATGGAACTGCGGTGTTTTTTAAAACGTTCGTAGATGGTGTGCGCATTCATAGCGCGGTTGGTACTGAAGTCCAGCCTGTCCATGCGCTGTCCATATACCTGCAAGCTATCCACAAAGAACTCGATGCGATAAATACCACAACGGTTGCTGTTGCCATCGAGCATATCGCTGGTGTGCACCGCAAAGCCAAAGTCGCCATAGACGGTGGGCAGCTTGGTATTCGCCAACACACAATTGCCGGAGTGCGTTTTGGTTTCGTAATTGGCGGGTATCTGCGTAGCGTTTACATAAGAGGAGTCGCCCAGCGGCACTATCCATATACCATTGATAGTGGGCGGTATTTTATCTTTAATATCAAAACCAAATAACAGCGGGTTCAGGGTTTTCTCGCTCAGAGTTTCTCTTATCTCAAAGTGAAGGTGCGGCCCTCCGCTTCCTCCCGAGTTACCACTCCAGGCTATGAACTCGCCTTTCTTTACGGGTAATAAGGTAGAATCAGGAAACACATCCAGACTGAACGACTCTATTTTGTATTGCTCCTGCTTTACATAAGCGTCAATCTTATCGCCATACTTCTTCAAGTGGCCATATACCGTGGTGTAACCATTGGGATGCGTTATATATAAAGCATAGCCATACCCGAAAGGCGACACTTTGATGCGGCTGATATAGCCATCGGCCACGGCATAAACTTTCAGTCCTTCCTGCTGCTGGGTCTTGATATCAATACCGGCATGGAAGTGATTGGTGCGCAGCTCGCCAAAGTTGCCGGAGAGGTTCAGCGGGATATCCAGCGGGGAGCGGAAGTAGTCTTTGGGGTAATTCTTTTGGGAAAAAACCAGGACGCTCACCAGCATTCCAACAAGCACCAGCACTAGGCGTATAATCAACGATAGATAAACGGGGGAAAAATCTTTAGATACGGCTGCTCTCTCTTCTGTCATTTGCTTGCGTTGTGGGCGAAAAGCGAAAATCAATAAGCGTGCCCGCGGCAAATGGATTATCTCGCTGAAATATCAACAGGCCGAAAAGGAAAAAAGTCTGTTGCCAAAACATAATATTCCGTTAATTTTGACCGTTCGTTGATTTTCAACACATCAAATTCATCCATTTAAAGCATGGAACAAAACCAAATACTTGAGCGCATTGCCGAGAAAATCACCCAACTGGGCGAGGCTAAAAAGGTATTGGAGCAAACCGCAAGCCGCCTCCAGGAGGAGAACGCTGCCATGCACCGCATCAACAAGGAGTTGCAGGCACAGGTGGATGAATTGATAGAGAAAAACCTCGAACTAACCAATACCCGTTCGCAAAGTGTAACGTCCGATGAAGCTTTCAAAGGCGCTACCAGGCAGAGAATAAACGAACTGGTGAAAGAAGTAGAAGAGTGTATCACATTGCTCAACAAATAATATAAGGCCATGAGCGAAGTTTCCATCAAAGTGACCCTTGCAGGAAGAACTTATCCGCTTACCGTAAAAAGCGAAGAAGAAGCAGGTATCCGCTCGGCCGAGCAATCCATAGAAGAAAGCATTCAGGTTTTCCAGCAGAACTATGCCGTGAAAGACAAGCAGGATTTGCTTGCCATGGCTGCCTTGCAAGTAACAGCCCGCCAACAAGCCAAGAAGGAAGTAGAGCGTGTGGTGGAGCGCGTAGTAGAAACGGTAGAAGTACCCGTGGACCACTCCGCAGCACTGTTGCAACTGGAAGAAAAGCTGAACAGCTATCTGGCTTAGTCCCTCTCTCCTATTCTCTTTCGAAAAAGAACAATGCACTGCCATGCAAACTGAAGGAAAACGATTCCTATCAGATTTTTTTATTACAACCAACAAATAATATTTTTAAGACAGCATGAGCGAAATTTTGTACGTACTCATCGCTGCTTTAGCAGGAGTAGCCGTTGGCGGTTTGATTACTTGGTTCATCTTGAACAACGTTTTCAAAAACAAACGCGAAAGCATCCTCACCGAAGCAGAGAAAGAGGGAGAAACCTTGAAAGAAAAGAAGATTCTCCAAGCCAAAGAGAAATTTTTGGAAATGAAAAATCAGCACGAGAACGAAGTGCGTGAGAGAAATAAGAAAGTTCAACAAACGGAAGACCGTTTGAAAAACAAAGAGCGCGAAGCCGCTCAGCAATTAGAGAACTACAAGCGCAAGGAAAAAGAGATTGAAAAGCAAAGAGAAAATCTGAACAAACAAGCAGAAGTCAATCAGCGCAAGTCCTCTGAGCTTGATAAGAACAATCAGAAAGCCATCACGCTTTTGGAAGAAATGGCGAAGATGACGGCAGACCAAGCCAAGTCGCAACTGATGGCGCAATTGAAAGAAGATGCGCGCAACGCAGCCGCTTCTCAAATTCAAGGCATTGTGGATGAGGCTAAATTGAAAGCCAACCAGGAAGCGAAGAAGATTATTATTCAAACCATACAACGCACAGCCGTTGAACACGCAGTGGAGAACAGTGTATCGGTTTTCAATATCGAGAACGATGAAATTAAAGGTCGTATCATCGGTCGTGAAGGTCGTAACATTCGTGCCATCGAAGCCGCTACAGGTGTTGAGATTATTGTAGATGATACGCCTGAGGCTATCATTCTTTCTTGCTTCGATCCTGTAAGAAGAGAAATTGCACGTTTGTCGCTTCACCAGTTGGTGTCTGACGGACGTATCCACCCTGCTCGTATCGAAGAGGTGGTAGCTAAAGTGACCAAGAACATCAACGATGAAATTGTAGAGATAGGCAAGCGTACTTGCATAGACCTTGGTATCCACGGTTTGCACAGTGAGTTGACGCGCATGGTTGGTCGTATGAAGTACCGTTCTTCCTACGGTCAAAACCTGTTGCAGCACTCACGCGAGGTAGCCAACTTGTGTGCTACTATGGCAAGCGAACTTGGCTTGAACCCAAAAGCGGCTAAACGTGCGGGTCTTCTGCACGATATAGGCAAGGTGCCGGATGATGAAAGCGAATTGCCACATGCAATCCTTGGTATGAAGCTCGCAGAGAAGTATGGCGAGAAGCCCGATATCTGCAACGCCATCGGTGCTCACCACGATGAGATTGAAATGACTACGCTGCTTTCGCCCATCATTCAGATTTGTGACTCCATCAGCGGAGCACGTCCGGGTGCAAGACGCGAGGTGGTTGAGGCTTACATCCAACGCTTGCGCGATTTGGAAAACATGGCGCTTGAGAACAATGGTGTATCAAAAGCATTCGCCATTCAAGCCGGTCGTGAGTTGCGCGTGATGGTAGAATCTGACCGCGTATCAGACGAGCAAGCAGATGCACTCGCTATTAGCCTTGCCAACAAGATTGAAACAGAAATGACTTATCCCGGCCAAGTGCGTGTTACGGTTATCCGTGAGAAACGTGCTGTAGGTATTGCGAGGTAATCATCCAATAACAATACATATAGAAAGGCCACCCACAAGGTGGCTTTTTCTTTTGAAAACAATTCGTTGCGAACCTAAAATGAGGACCGTTTGGCCATGCCACATTTAGTAAGTTTGCCAGCCGCAGGATTTTAGGCGGTTTATTTCAAAATGAAAATTCTTGTTACGGGTGGTTCTGGCTTTATTGGTTCGCACCTTACGGATGAATTGCTCAGCCAAGGTCACCAGGTGATTGTGGTGGACAATCTTGTCAACGGTAAAAAAGAGAACAACAAAGAGGCCACTCAATCGCCTTCCTTCTCTTTTATAGAAGCTGATATACTAAACAAAGAGAAAATGAATGAAGCCTGCAAGGGTGTGGATGTGATTTATCATCTCGCTTGCTTGGGTGTACGCCATTCCATTCACAGTCCGTTTGAGAATCATTTGGTAAATGCGGAAGGTTCGTTGAACATGCTCGAAGCTGCTCGTAAGAATGGAGTAAAGAAATTCTTCTACATCTCCACCAGCGAGATTTATGGTGACATCAAACAATTTCCTATTGATGAAAACGGTGTGCCATTGCCAAAGACGGTTTATGGTAGCAGCAAATTGGCAGGTGAGAATTATGCCTACAGTTATTACAAATGCTACGGGCTTGATGTGACTATTACCCGCATCTTCAACAACTACGGTCCTCGCGCTCACTATGAAGGTGATGCAGGCGAAATTATTCCAAGAAGCATTGTGAATCTATTGTACGGAAAAGCACCGGTCATTTTCGGTGATGGTTCTGTAACGCGCGATTTCTTTTATGTAAAAGACACTGCGCGTGCATTGCATGGTTTACTTGCACAAAAAGGAATCACAGGTGAAATCATCAACATAGGTACAGGCGAAGAGATTACCATGAAGCATTTACTGGAATCCATCATCCGCTTGATGGGTAAGGAGAATGAAATCAAAATAGAATACCTTGAAGACCGTCCTGCGGATGTTCCGCGTCTCTGGGTAAACCCTTCCAAGTTCAAAAAGATTACCGGCTTCGAATCAGAATATACTTTTGAAGAAGGTTTGAAGAAAACTATCGCCTACTACGAAGCCTTAATGAGCGAACGCAACATGCTCGAAGAAATACAATTGAAAAACTGGGAGAAATAAGACTTATAAGAAATGAAAATCCCTCTCGCAAAACCATATCTCTCCACAGAAGAAGCACAAGCGGCTTATGATACCGTGCTGACCAATTGGGTTACCCAAGGTCCGCGTGTACAAGAGTTCGAAGAGAAGTTTGCTGCCTATGTTGGTTCTAAATATGCCGTGGCACTGAGCAACTGTACAACCGCTCTGCACTTGGCTATGATTATGGCAGGCGTAAAAGAAGGCGATGAAGTCATCTGCCCTTCCATGAGCTACATCGCGACAGCCAACAGCATTATGTATGTTGGGGCGAAGCCCGTGTTTGCTGAAGTCAATCCTGAGACTTTCAATATTGATGCTGCCCATGCGGAGTCTTTAGTTACACCAAAGACAAAAGCCATTCTCATTGTTCATCAAATAGGCTTGCCTGCAGATATAGATGCATTCAAAAGCATTTGCGATAAGCATAACTTAGTGCTGATAGAAGATGCTGCATGTGCTGCGGGCTCTGCGTATAAAGACAAAAAGATAGGCTCACACTCTGACTTGGTTTGCTTTTCATTTCACCCAAGAAAAGTAATTACCACCGGTGATGGAGGAATGATTACTACCAACAACGAAGCGTATTACAATCGTTTGAAATTGCTTCGCCAACATGGTATGAGCGTGAACGACCGTGTGCGCCACAACAGTGACAAAGTCATCTTTGAAGACCACGTGGAAGTCGGCTACAACTACCGCATGACAGACATACAAGCAGCAGTTGGCATTCACCAACTCGCACGCCTTGATTGGATAATAGAAGAGCGCAGAAAAATTGCGCACTATTATTTAATAGCACTTGCCGATATTCCGTTCATTCGTTTGCCGCAGGAGCCTGAAGGATATTTTACCAATTGGCAATCGTTCAGCATTTACCTCAAAGAGAATTCACCCATTAAGAGAAATGACCTGATGCAACAATTGCTTGATATGGGTATCGCTTCTCGCAGAGGTGTGATGACAACGCACAGGGAAAGTGCTTACAAAGAATTTGCAAAGGGTTTAAATCTTCCAATATCAGAAGACGCTGCAGACAATAGCATCGTTATTCCATTGTTCGTTCCCATGAAACGGGAAGAAATAGACGGTGTTATCACAGGATTGAAAAAGTGTTTCGGCTTGATATAAAAAACGCGCTGCATGAATGAAGTCAGGATAGAAAGAAAGTTGATTGTTAGAAGCCTTGCCTTTCTGATAGTAGTAAAAGTTGGTCTCTTCTTGTTCTTTGGTTTCGAGCGCGATGATAGCTATGACAATGCTGGCATGGTGGTCAACAATTTTGCGCTGAAGACCACCGACTCCAACACGTATTTCATTCCGCTTGAGAACTATGTAACGAAAGACTACTATGGATCGCTTTGCAGAATGCCCGGTTTCGTTCCTTTCTATGTTCCACTTCGCTGGTTCTTGGATGAAGGCAATGCACAAGTAGCCATACTAATTATTCAACTCATCTTCGACATCATTTCATCGTTACTGCTGGCAATTATTGCTGCCAGATTGTTTCAATCGAAAAGAGCCTTCATCATTACCATCTTACTCTATGGAATAAATGTGTTCGTGGCGGTAAGATCAAACTTCCTGATGTCAGATAGCTTTTGTGTATCGCTGTTAGTCATTTCATTTTATTACCTAAGTACTTACTGCATTACTACGAAACCAAAACATTTGCTTATCAGCGGAATCTTTTTCGCGTGGGCTTTTCTGTTCAGGGTTCCCGTTATTTTATCGCTACCTGTTTTTGGATTTGTGCTTTTGTGGAAGCATCGCAATCTGTGGCAAACTACTTGGAAAAGTGCCTTCTTCGCTTTACCACTGATTCTCTGCCTTACAGCGTGGACAGTCCGCAATGTTGTTTACTACGATCGCTTTTTGATTTTAGTACCTCCGGTTTCTGAATGCATGGGGGCTTACACCGAAGAGAATGAAGCCATGAGAACTCTCATCATCACCATGGGAGAAGACTTTCAGCGCTGGTCGCCCAACTCAGCAGCCGATTGGTTTTGGCAAAAACAAACCAATTACAAAACAGAATATCCATTCAGTGACAACGACTTTACATCAGCCTATAACCTTGATTCATTGATCAATCTGAAAGAATCCTATACGGAGTTCTTTGCATGTAAAGAGCCGGAAAGAAAGAACACCATTGGAAAGAGTATCATCGAACGCTCTCACAAGTATTCCGAAGCCTATAAAGAAGAACATTCCATTCGATATTGGATAGTTAACCGCATCAACTTCATACGCATGTTCATCTATCCTACCCGACTAGATGATGTACCATTGCCTCCTTTGCATAAGATGAACATCTTGCACAAAGCAGTGAAAGGTGGAGGATATCTGCATTTCATGTTCATCAACTTTTTTGGAGTAATTGCTATGGTTTTATTTTGGTGGAAAAGAAATAAACTGCTAATGGCGTGGAGTAGTGCCATCATTATTCCAATTTTATTTCTTTCTTTCATTGGTTTCATCGAACAGCGTTATTCAGCAACGGCCTTCCCTATCTTGACCATCTTCACCGCGGGATTGATTCTATACATGATAGAGTGGTTCGAAAAAAGAAAAACGGTGAAACATCAATAAAACACTCAAGTAAATTCACTCATGCACATCATCCTATTTGAAGACGATAAACACCAAGAGTTTTTGCCGCTGACGTTTACCCGTCCCGTAGGTGACTTGCGCGTTGGTATTTTGAAGATTTCTGAGAAATGGAGCAAAATGATGAATGTATCAGTATCGCACCAGACGAGAGATTACTTGCAAGAGCTTTTCCCCGAAAGCAAGTCAGCCGATGCTGTATATATCAATGCACGTTTGCTCCCTGATGAAGCATTAATTGAAGCAATTTCATCCTTGAAAGAAAATGAATCACTTGTAAAGAACAATGTGCTTCTATGCAAAAAAGGGAACGGCAAAGACGCAATTGAATACGCACAGGACGTTTTGATATTGGACAAAGTCACCGATTTATTTTCTAAGAATGGAGAAGCGTTACAACGCGACTTTGCATTGCTTACTAAAGGAAAAAAATCTGCTTCACTGCACGAGTCAAACACTGTAATAGGTGATAAGAATTTAATCTTTATAGAGGAAAGTGCTCAGGTATATGCGTCCACTTTGAACACACTTAGCGGGCCTATCTTCATAGATAAAGATGCAGAGATAATGGAAGGCAGCCACGTGCGTGGGCCGTTTTATTTGGGCGAACATTCTCAGCTCAAAATGGGTTCAAAAGTTTATGGCCCTACGACCATTGGTCCACATAGCAAAGTCGGAGGCGAAGTTTCTAACTCCATCATTCAAGGCTTTAGCAATAAAGGGCACGATGGTTTTATTGGAAATACTATCATGGGCGAATGGTGCAACCTTGGTGCGGACACGAATACCTCTAATCTGAAAAACAACTATTCTGGAGTACGCATTTGGAATTACGGCAGAAAAGAATATGCTGACACCGGGCTGACATTTTGTGGGCTAATCATGGGTGACCACAGCAAATGCAGCATCAACACGATGTTTAATACAGGAACTGTGGTTGGGGTGGCCGCAAACATCTTTGGTGGTGATTTCCCGCCCAAGCATGTGCCTTCCTTCTCATGGGGCGGTAGTTCAGGTTCAACGGAATATGACCTTGAAAAGGCACTTCAAACAGCTGAGCGCGTGCTTTCCCGCAGAGGTCTGCCTTTGACTGCTTCCGATAAAAAAATGCTGACACATATTTTCAAGATGACTCAGCCCGATCGCGCTTCTGCGACACAAAGTCAGGAATAAAAGTGCTGGCACTATGGTTGTCTAAAAAGATTCGCTTTCTTGCAAAGCGTAATTTTGATTAAAACGACAATCATGAACTTTCAAGACGAAAATATATTTCTTTCCTTAGGCGAAGAGGACGATAACATTCAAGACCATGAATTTATCCCAATCCTTTCAGCCGAAGAGGAAGACCAAATGGACAATTTGCATACACCTGAGGTACTGCCAATTCTTCCGTTAAAAAACACTGTTCTATTTCCCGGTGTAGTCATTCCAATTACGGTTGGTAGGGACAAAAGCATCCGATTAGTGAACGAAGCCAACAAGGGTAAAAAAACCATCGGAGTAGTTACACAAATCAATTCAGACATTGAAGAGCCGATGTTTGGTGATTTGTTCCGCATAGGCACACAAGCAAGCATTATGCGCATGCTCAAAATGCCCGATGGAACTACTACCGTTATTCTTCAAGGTAAAAAACGTTTTGAGATAACAGGAACGGTAAGCACAGATCCATATCTCACAGCGCAGGTAAAAGATTATCCTGAGACCAACAAAGATGTAAAAAGCAAAGAACAAAAGGCACTCTTTGAATCGTTGAAAGAAATAGCGCTCAAGATTATCCATACTTCGCCTGAGATTCCAAACGAAGCAGGTGCTGCCATCAAGAACATCAATGGTCTTAGCTTCTTGACCAACTTCATAGCATCCAATATGCGCGTTTCAACCGCAGATAAACAAACATTGTTAGAAATAGCGGATTTGCCTGAACGTGCCAAAAAGGCATTGGAACATTTGAACAAGGAGCTTCAAATGTTGGAGATGAAAAATGAGATTCAGAAGAAAGTTCACGTAGATATTTCCAAGCAGCAACGCGAGTATTTCCTTCAACAACAAATGAAGCAAATACAAGATGAATTGGGTGCCAACCCGATGAAAGAAGACATCGAGGAAAAGAAAAAACGCGCTCTCACGAAGAATTGGAATGAAGTGGTGGCAAAGTATTTCGCTAAAGAAATAGCCAAGCTTGAGCGCATGAATCCACAAGCAGGCGAATACAGCGTGCAAGCCAACTACATCGATACACTTTTGGATTTGCCCTGGAATGAATACTCCAATGACAATTTTGATTTGCAACATGCCAAAGCCATTCTCGATCGCGACCACTTCGGATTGGAAAAAGTAAAAGAGCGCATTATCGAGCATTTAGCCGTATTGAAAATCAAGGGCGATATGAAAGCACCTATAATTTGTTTGTACGGTCCTCCTGGAGTCGGTAAAACATCGTTGGGCAAATCAATTGCTGAAGCTCTCGGTAGAAAGTATGTGCGCATGGCATTGGGCGGACTTCATGACGAAGCAGAGATACGCGGCCATAGAAAAACTTACATCGGTGCGATGCCCGGCCGTATTCTTCAGAGTTTGAAGAAGGCTGGAACTTCCAATCCATTGTTTGTGTTGGATGAAATAGACAAAGTAGGACAAGGTGTGCATGGTGATCCATCAAGCGCATTGCTAGAGGTATTGGACCCTGAACAAAACCATGCTTTCTATGACAACTATGTGGAGCTGGATTATGACTTGTCAAAAGTGATGTTCATTGCAACGAGCAATTCCCTCTCTACTATACAACCTGCATTGCGCGACCGTTTGGAGATTATCGAGGTCAACGGTTATACCGTTGAGGAGAAAACAGAAATTGCAAAACGCCACTTGATACCAAAGCAACTGCGCGAGAATGGGATCACCGAGAAAAACATTGTTTTCAATGATGAGGTCATTGTGAAACTTGTGGAAGAATACACCAACGAAAGTGGTGTGCGCAGTTTGGAAAAACGCATCGGTAAGCTGGTACGTAATCGTGCAAAGCAAATGGCGATGGAAGAAAAATTCCAAAAACAATTGACTACAGAAGAAGTAGTGAAGGTGTTGGGTGCGTCCTATGAAAAAGATAAGTATGGTGACAATGATGTTGCAGGTGTTGTAACCGGCTTGGCTTGGACACCAACAGGTGGTGATATTCTTTTCATCGAAACATCGTTGACCAAAGGAAAGGGCAAACTCACGCTTACGGGTAATCTTGGCGATGTGATGAAAGAAAGTGCTATGCTTGCTTTGGAATATTTGAAAGCGCACAGCGATATGCTCGGTGTCAATCAAGAAATATTTGATAACTGGAATGTGCACGTACACGTTCCGCAAGGCGCCATTCCGAAGGACGGACCATCGGCAGGCATTACCATGTTGACGGCATTAGCCTCTGCCTTCACTCAACGCAAAGTGAAGAAATATTTGGCCATGACAGGTGAGATAACCCTGCGTGGAAAGGTGCTTCCTGTAGGTGGTATTAAAGAAAAAATACTTGCTGCAAGAAGAGCAGGTATCAAAGAAATCATCCTTAGCGAACGCAATAGAAAAGACATTGAAGAAATCAATGAACGCTATTTGAAAGGCTTGAAGTTTCACTACGTTACAGAAATGTATGAAGTGATTGAAAAAGCGTTGCTGAAAGAGAAGGTGGTGAATGCGTTGAAGGTGGCGTGAGAAGGATTGTATGATCATAGCCACGTAGGATTGTAGAGGTTTTATTTGTGATAAGCTAACCGAATAGGGTAAATTATTAATTGACTTCATTATAAACTAACGAGTGACAAACTATGGTTCGATTAACGATACTCTTTTTTATATTCTTTCATACGTTCTATAGTTTTGAATGTAGTGCTCAAAAAGAAATTGAGCTATCTCAGGATTCGTTAATTTTTCAGCTTAAAAATAAAAAAGATAAGTTCTTTCGCTTACCTCTCAATGACTATTCTGTGATTCTTAAAACCAATGAGGGTAAAAAGAAACGCGTCATTATTACATCTTATACAGATACAACTCTTTTAGCAAGAGTTTATTCTTATAATAAAGGGGAGGAACGAGATCGAAAACGTAACGATTTAGCTCGACTTGATTCGGACACGTCAATAAAGTTTGCACATCAATATGATAGCTTGGCTAACTTAATTCTATACTCTGATGTGGAAACAATACCGCTAAGAGAAATTAATAAGATTAAAATTTCAAATAGAGACCGGAAAGAAATGAAGCGGGCTTTATCAATTACAGATTGGACTGCGGCCTCCATATTAGTTGTGGGCTTTCCTTCAGGATTGCTTCTCTCATCTATCACTCAGTCCTTTGGTCCTTACATGATTTGGAATGCTCTTGCCATTGGTATTGTTACGGTTGGGACGATTATTGAAAACAAAATTATCCGATTTGATAAATGGGATATCGTGTATCAATAGATACTCTTCGTTTTGCATTACGCAGAAGTTATAACTGCAAGCGAAGTAACCTTACCGATTGCTGAAAGAAATGCCAATCCTTTTTATTAACTGAAGGAAATATAAAACATAGTTTTCTTTTCGTCCGCTGCGAAAAATCTTTATCTGCTTCGCGGTTAACAAAGCCTTGATAAGTTACTAAACTCCAAATTCCCCAAAGGAAATCCCGCGATTAAAGCATTTATTCTATTTTTGGTTCACCCACTTTTTATGTCTCTCAAAAAGTACATACTTGCATTTATTCTCCTGTCAGGATTCGCCTTGTTCTCTTGTAATAAAGAAGAGCAGGACTGCGGCAAATGCACCCAAGTGGAAGGCACATGGCGCTTTGAAAACGTTACCTTCAGAAAAGATTGGTCTATACACAAAACAGACCTGACAGACGTTTACAAAGACATTCGACTCCACTTCTATAACGACAGAACATTTCTCTATCACCATTCAGGTAGAAAAGTGGATTTGACCGGATATTGGGAAATGGACGAAGAAGAACAATCCAACGGAGAAACGACCACCACCGTTACTTACCTCGATTGGTCTTCAGAAGACGGAAACGGCAATTATGAAGAAGGCAATTGGGACAATGTCAATATCTCGCGAAATGGAATGAATGCAACAGAGAGCAAGTATAGTGGCACTTACCGCTTCCACTTGGTGCGTGAGTAATTGACAATGAAACCTACCAATATTGAAAGATTCGACAAAACAGGTGTCGAGAAGGCTTCTGCCCCATTCATCAAACAAGAATGAGAAAACTTATCATCTTCCTATTTAGTGTATTGCCCATGCTGCTGTTTGGGCAATACACTTATTTTAATACCTACATGCCTGCACCAAATCAAGGCACAGCAGGAGGTTTTTGTTCTCAACTATTTATCAGTGGTTCTAACTTAACTACACTTGGGCTTTACAATGACTTCAACAATTTCCAGCGCACAAATTATCAGTTGAGTATGAATGGCGATTTATTAGGGCAGTATGATTTCGACTTACCTAATCTCGGCTTTTGTTATCAACAGCTCTCTGACGCTTCACGGATGCTTCCCAATGGCAAGATTATATCAGCACTGAGCTATGAAGATCTTGATTATTTCCTCTTTCCCAAGGTAACGTGTTACAATGAAGACTGGACGGAAGACTGGAGTTTTGAATGGCATGAATATGACACCTTGGAATTTAGACTATCAGCCGAATACCACACAGTGATTCAATGCAGTAATGGCGAATATATTGCTGCCGGACCCTTGGGAATGGACACCATACCCGATGAGATAGGTGATACGCATTGTGATTTTATAATGACCCGATTTACGGAGGAAGGCACTGTTGTTTGGCACAAGCGCATACCCTTTCATTTGGGTACTTACTTCGATGATCCCTCAAATTTTTTAAGGGTTAATGACATCACAGAACTATCCAATGGAGACCTTCTGGCTTGGGGTGCGTGGTATGCAGACTGGGATCCCATGGTTGTCCGTTTTGACGCGAATGGCAATTTCATCAGCGAGCACCACTGGGGCAGCCCACAATATGACGACTGGTTGCCTTGGCCGGTTCAGGTGAGTGATAGCACATTTTTGTTTGCGTATAGCAGAGGATTTGATGCGCTTAATGAGTTCAACGTATTCCATAATCCAATAATTGGATTATTCAATGCCAACCAAATGGAAATAGAATGGGAAATAGAACACAACTATGTACACACCTTCGGTGAAATAACAGACTTTGAAAAATTAGACGACAATACCTTTGTATTGCTTGGCTATGGCTATCCCGATTCCAACAATCCCGGTCGCGCTTTTATGTTAGCTGTAGATGCACAAGGAAATGAATTGTGGCAGCAGGAATACTTAACGCCAACAGCAATGGATTTAGAAATTACTCCTGACGGTGGTCTTGCATACGCAGGCAATTTTTTCAGAGTTGATGAAAACCACAATCCCATTGACCAAGTAACCTGGGTAGTGAAAACAGATGGCTGTGGAGAAGAAGTGTTTAATGGATGCACATCGGCCGTGGCCGAATTAGCCATTGAAAATTCAAAATTGAAAATTTCACCCAATCCGGCAAGCTCTGTGGTAAACTTGTCGAGCGAGCAAGAAATTAAATCCATCACCATCCGTGATGTCACAGGAAAAATTGTTTTGCAACAGCAGATGAACAATCATGAACTGCAAACCCAAATAGATGTGAATAGGCTTGCTACCGGGTTGTATTTGATAGAAGCCAATTTTGGCAACAACAGGGTGGTTGCTCAGAGGCTCGTAAAACAAGAATGAGAAAACTTCTGATCTTCTTGTTTGGGCAATACACACTTCCACTTGGTGCGAGATTAGCCGCATCGAACAACAATACCGATTTCCAATCTCCAAAGTCATTCATAATTTATAATTCACAACTCATAATTTTCTCGCGTTGTTTGCGTTATTTCGCGACTCATAATCGGGAAAAGATTTTGCAAAGAAGACTTACGCTACTTTTTATTCTTTTAGTGCTGAACTCATTTGCTCAGGCGCAATTGGGTGGGCAAACGGTCTTCAATTCTTTTAATGTTGCTTCCAGTGCCCGCGTGGCTGCTTTAGGCGGTAGTTTTTTTGCTGTGAAAGATGGTGATATTCATTTAGCACAAGTCAATCCTTCCCTGCTGGACAGCACACTGAGCGAAAAACTGGGTTTTAGCTATGTGGATTATTTTGATGGTATCAACATGGGTTACGCATCTTATGCAAGAACTGTCAAGTCTAATCTAACCACCGCAGCAACCATGCAGTTCAGCAGTTATGGCAAACAAACAGAGTATGACCCGCTGGGATATGAAATAGGCGATTTTTATGCCGCAGATTATGCCCTGATTTTAGGAGCAGGTTATCAATATGACAGTCTTTGGAGCATTGGTGCCAACTTAAAAACTATCTATTCTACGTTTGCCAATTACTCTTCGCTCGCAGTTGCCTTAGATGCCTCGGCTACTTATGCCAATAGAGCAAAAAAATTCACCGCCTCGTTGGTGATGCGCAACTTAGGAGCACAAGTAAAAACTTACACCGCAGATACACGTGAAAAATTGCCATTTGAATTTCAAATTGGAATCACGAAACAACCGGCTCACGCACCTTTCCGATTGTCTTTAGTTTATGAAAACATGCAACAATGGGATTTAACTTATGCCAATCCTAATGCCATCGTTATCACCGACCCGATAACTGGTGAGCCTGTTGGAGATAACAAATGGGAATTTGGCGACAGAATGATGCGCCACCTGATTTTTGGAACTGAATTTCTTCTTTCTGAGAATATGCATATTCGTATTGGTTACAATTATAGAAGAAGGCAAGAGTTAAAGATTTCGGACAAGCCTGGAACAGCGGGACTTTCCTTCGGACTTGGCATAAAAGTTTCACGATTCCATCTCAGCTATGGTCGAGCTGTCTATCATCTTGCCGGACCAAGCAATACGTTTTCCCTCACCACAAATCTTTCGCAGTGGTAACGGAAGATGGATTAATTATAGGTTTGCAGCCACACAGGATTATTGGAATCCACAGAATCATATTATTATCCACGACTGTAAATCTTTGAACCCTTTAAATCATTGAATCTTTGAATCCATCGTTTAGCTTCGCACCATGATTTTACCGATAGTGGCGTACGGTGACCCCGTGTTAAAGAAAAAAGCCGTTGAGATTGACGAGAATTATCCTGAATTGCAGAAGCTGATAAAAGACATGTTTGAAACCATGTACAATGCACATGGTGTTGGTTTGGCGGCTCCTCAGATTGGAAAAAGTATTCGTCTTTTTGTTGTAGATGCCACGCCCATGGCCGAGCGTGAAGGGGACGATGAAGGTGATCCGTCATGCAAAGATTTCATTCGCGTCTTTATCAACCCTATCATTTTGGAAGAAGAAGGCGAAGAATGGGCATTTGAAGAGGGCTGTCTTTCTATCCCCCAAATACGTGAAGAAGTAATGCGTAAACCACGTCTTAAAATAGAATACTATGATGAGAACTGGGATCTTTATGAAGAAGAGCTTGATGGATTTGCTGCGCGGGTGGTACAACACGAATATGATCATATTGAAGGAACACTGTTCTTAGATAAAATAAGTGCATTCAAACGGACATTGCTTAGAGGTAAACTGAATGACATAACCAAAGGAGATGTTGATGTCAATTACAAAATGCGTTTCCCAAAAAAGAAATAATATGTTGAGAATTTCTCTTGTTATACTATCAGGCTTCCTTGCTACAATAATTCAATCGTGTAATGATACCTCATCGACTTCTGAGCATAACAGTTCGGCAAGTAATGTTAGAACAAAGGAAATAATAACTGACCCATTGCTCATTGAAATTCATGACATGGAGAGGAAGGCAAAATCGGATACGGTTTTTGATAGAAATACTGCTCTTCGCTTGTTAATTGCTTACCAAACCTACTATAACCAGCACGGAAAAGACTCATTAGGGCAGGCATATCTATTTGAAGCAGCCAAGGTGGCTGATGCTTTGGGAAAGTATCAAAAGTCTATTGATTTGCTAATCAACTACCATGATTTGGTCGCCAATTACAACAAGAAGGCTGAAGCTGCCTTCCTGGTAGCATTTATTTATGATGCTCACCTGAAAGATTCAAAAAAAGCCATCGAGTACTATAATAAAGTAATCGAACTCTATCCAAAATCTGAATGGGCGGAACAAGCAAAATCAGCCTTGCATCTTGTAGAAATGAATGACGAAGACTTGATGAAATTCTTAGATGAAAAAAATAAGAAGGCTTCCTAGGTGAAGCCCTCAGTATTCTTAACAACCTTAATCAACTATCCCCAAATAGGAGGCAATCCTGTTAAAAGGAGTCTTGGTATGGAGTTTCCGATAATTTTGAACGGTTAGTATTTTTCATCTGCTAACCGCGAGAACAATTTGATTTCTTTTCGATCTACTTTATCATGCAACTTACAAGAGTGGAATAGCTCGTGGCTATTACTCTGTCCTCCATACAATGTTCGGAAATCACTCCCTGTCTTAATAGGCATATCTCCAATTTGAAAACAATTAAATACGTATAAACTCCATCAATTACATGAAGAAACAATACCTTGAAGCGATTCTTATGTTTAGAAAGTCCGTTGCGCTCATTGCAATTCAAGTGCTATTTATTCAAATAGCTTTATCGCAAACCGAGTACTCTTGGAACGCTACCTCTGGTGGCGACTGGACTATCGCGGAAAACTGGACTCCAATCAGAACAACACCGGCAGCATCAGACATCATTCTCTTTTCTGATGGTGGTTCTTATACCGTTACCAACGTTCCTTCCCAAACCATAAGAAGATTATCGGTAAGCGGAAATACACAAGTAATGTTGCAGGCTACGACAACAAATGATTTGGCGGTAAATGGTCCCGCTGTAGAATCGAACATCACCGTTGCAACCGGAGCTTCCTTGCAAATAAGCACCGGTACCAATGCGCTGTCTTTATCGTTCAGCACTACGCCCAATCAGTTGGGGACTATCGATGGTACTTTGATACTTGGTGGTGGTGGAACACTTCGTTCGTTGATTGCCACTAATAGCATAACCATTGGCGGTACACTCTCCATGCAAACAGGTTCGTCTTTGCTTGGTAACAATATGTCCACTACCATCTCAGGTATACTTATCCAAAACGGAGGAACGTTTACCACTACCGTAGCCAACATGAGCTTGAGTGGTAATGCAATTTATAATCACACAGCCAATGGTGGACAAGTGCCGACAGCAACTTGGTCAACTAACTCTCAATTAAATTTCACAGGCATCATCAATCAGAATATTACCGGATTGAGCGGGCAATCTGTGGGTGCTGTGCTTTATAACTGCACTGGACAAACAAGTGCTTTAGTTCAATTAGCCAACTCTACAGGTGGTACTACAGTCAATGGTGATTTTGTAATAGCTAATACCGGTTCATCAACCAATGGGGTTGAATTGTTCTCCACCGGTGGTTCGCTAACGGTGATGGGCGATATGCTCATCCAATCAGGTTTGGTGAATATCAATGCTGATGCGAGTAACAACACCATCAACTTACATGGTGACTTGATTGTTTCCAGCGGTGCTACTTTAACGCGCACAGCAGCTACATCCACAGGAACAATAGAGTTTTTTGGTGTAGATAAAAACTTCAATGCATCAGCAGGAACACTAAATACCTCAACTATGCAGTTCACCATCAATGCTGCCGCTTCCACTTCCATTCATCAAAATATTGAAGTAACATCCGGAAGAACATTCACAGTGAATGGTGCCTTGAATATGGCTACACATATCATCAACGGCACAGGAAATTTTGTGTTGGCCAACTCAGCGGTAGCAAGCATCATCACAGCCCATGCTGATGGTATCAATAGAGAGACTATCAACACAGGTTGTATTCAAAACACGGGAACACGTACTTTGAACAACAGAGCTACACTGGTCTTCAACGGGACTACCGCACAAGTTACCGGAGATTGGGCCAATGCAAATCCTGTAGTTTGGGGAAATACCAATACGCAAATCGTATTCAACAATCCTGCGGGTGTGACACTATCAAAAGGCATTTCATTATCCGGTACAAATTCGTCCGTAGAAATGCAGAATGGATTACTGACACTCGGAAGTAATGATTTAATTCTATCCACTACAACCAATCTGAATGGAACATTCTCTTCATCAAGAATGATCGTGACCAATGGAACAGGTATGTTGAAGAAAACCTTTGGTGTTGCAGGAACCACCTTTGTATATCCAATAGGCGAAACAACAGGCGGTACCGATTACTCACCAGCAACTTTTAGTTTCTCAGGCAACTCACCAAGTTCTGTCATTGGTATTCGCGTTGTTGATGCAGTGCATCCTTTGCAAGCTTCCAACGCTGATGCATTAACGAGGTATTGGGTATGCAATAGTTCGGTGAATAATCCGGGATTTAGCAATAGCACACTCACCGCTACTTTCCAATATACTGCAAGCGATGTAGTAGGCAATGAAGCCAACTACATTGTCAATCATTACAACACTGCAACTTCCTATTGGACGGCTATGCCAACAACTTTGGGAATGAATGAAATATCTACAGCGGTTGTTGCTGCCAACAATTTCTTCCCTTCCAGCTTTGATGTGACTGCTTCCGGTCCTACACCTGTTTATTACCGTTCGGTAACAACCGGTAACTGGAATGACATCAGCACTTGGGAATATTCTACGGATATCAACTTCGTAAGTCCCGCTCCTATTGCGGCTACGGTTGTTCCAACTAACACCAACGCTGATGGTATTTTCATCTTGAACGGTCACAACGTAACCGTAAGTGCGGCACAAACTGCGGATGATATCATTGTAAATGGAACGCTGACCATTGCTTCAGGCATCACGTTCACTGTTGCCAATGGAACCGCTCCTTTCGATATGATTGTAAATGGTACTGTGGTAAATGGTAATGCTGCAGCTATTGGAACAATCACCACTACAGGTGCTGTGAACTTCACTGCGGGTAGTACATACGAACACGCAAAGCCAGCAGGAACTATTCCAACCGCTACTTGGGATGTAGCTTCTACTTGTTTGATAACAGGCGCAACGCTTGCTTCACCAGCAGGGATGAACCCAACAGGTGGTTTTGGAAATGTTGTTTGGAATAGCACCGGACAAACTACCACCATTACAACGGGAAGCATGACCGCTAATGGAAGCTTCACAGTTCAAAACACGGGAACAGGAATTCTATCTTTAGTAGGTGGTACATCAAACGCAACGCTCAATGTGGGTGGTAACTTTAATATGAATGCGGGTTTGTATTCTGCTAAAACAGGAACGTCCGGCACTGCTACTATGAACATCACAGGTAACTTCAATATGAACAACGGAACCTTCTCTTTGAATGACGGAACTACCGGAGCAGGCGTATTGAATGTTTATGGTAATCTTCAATTGTCTTCAAGTACATTTTACATCAATGCTGCAAGCACAACGGGAATAGGAACCATCAATTGCTATGGCAACTACAACCAGAACGGTGCATCACTTTCATCTAACGGTGCAGGTACAGGCATTTCGGTTATTAACTTTAATGGAACCAATACAGCCTACAACTATGTGAGCGGCACACTTGATAATACGCGCATCAATTATGCGGTGAACCTTGCGGGTGCAGTAGCTACTTTGAATGCGGGTATTGCTCTTTCTCCCAACAGAACATTCAATGTCATCAATGGCGCAACGCTGATGTGCGGCACTCATCTTATCACAGGAAGCACCGCCAATACATTCACATTGAGTGCAGGTGGTACACTTGGTATTGGTTCTGCCGATGGAATTACCACAGCAGGAACACCTACCGGTAATATCCAAACAACGACCAGAACATTCAATGCGGGCAGTGGATATATCTATAACGGTAGTGTTGCTCAAGTGACAGGTAGCGCATTGCCCACCACTATCAGCGGAAGTGGATTGCTTCGCATAAACAATGCTGTAGGTGTCACACTTACCAATGCTCTGTCTATTACGGCAACAGGAACGGGTGGTCTGTATTTAGATAATGGAAGACTCACGCTGAATGATAACAGCTTGACAGTTGCAGCCAATACTCCTGTTTCCGGTAACTATGCCAACAGCACACATATTGTAACCAATGGCAACGGTCAATTGATTAAGACTTATGCAGCAGGCACTCCTGCATTTACATTCCCATTGGGTGATGGTGCTGCTTATAGTCCTATCACGCTTGGCTTTACACTTAACGGAGTTGGCAACATTGGTTTCCGCGTTATTGATGCTACACATCCTAACAACGGTGCTGCTGTAGATTATCTAAGTCGTTACTTCGTTGCAACAACTACTGTAGCCATGCCTTATGCCTATGACTTATCATTTGGCTATGCGGCATCGGATGTAAATGGCTCAATCTCCAACATGCTCCTATCACAATGGAATGGAACAGGATGGACGCCATACAGCAGCACTGTTGTAGGCGGAACAGTAACATCCAATCAACCGCTTACCAATATCAATGCCCCGCTTGTGGGTGCTAACTTCACTGCTAGAACAGGAGAAGTAATGTACTACCGCACAGTTGCTACTGGTAACTGGAACAACGCTGCCATCTGGGAAGTGGATAACAATCCTGCATTTACTTCACCTGCTGCGGCAACCGAAGTTCCTACAGATGCTAACTGTGCATTTGCAACTATACAAACGGCTCATACCGTTAACTTCAATAATGCCGTCACCATCAGCAACCTTGATGTAAACGGAACATTGGTAAACGAAACCTTTGCAGCGAATACCATTACAGCAACAGGACAAATTCATTTTTCCGACAACTCCACTTATCGTCATGATAGAAATGGTGGTTCCATTCCTACTGCGGTTTGGAGCAGCTCTTCTCTTGCAGAGTTTGTAGGTGTCACCTCTACATCGCCTTCCAACTTTGTTGGGCAAACACTTGGTAACCTGAGATGGAATCCAACAGCTGAGCAAACGGCCGTTATCGCTTTGTACCAAGGAACAAGCGGAACGTTTACTATGAACTTCGCGGGTAACTTCGAAGTAGTGCAAACAGGAAGTGGTGCGCTTACATTCATTGCCGCTACAACCGCAGGTCTTACTACCAACATCGGTGGTAATTTCATTTTACAAAATGGAACGTTCTATATGAACAACAGCACAGGTTCGTCTGTTACAACAATGAACCTTGCCGGTAACTACACGCAAACAAATGGTTCTTTCCTAAGAAACCTTTCTACAGGAACAGGTACACAAGCATTGAACTTTACCAACTCAGGTGATAACAAAACGTTTGGCACAGGCAGCGGAACGTTCAACACCACAGGTATCAACATCAATGTAAATACCGGAGCCATGGTTACTTTGAATAGCGGTATTGAAATGGTTGCAAGTCGTGTGCTTACTGTATTGAATGGTGGTGCCTTGTATATGCAGGACAATGTGATTTCCGGTGCGGGTTCATTTGTATTCAACAGCAATGTGCAATCGCGTTTGGGTGTTGGTCATGCCAATGGTATTATGACAGATGGTTCTGCAGGTAACGTGCAAGTAACCGGACCGAAGACATTTGGTACAAACAGTAATTACATCTATACCGGAAGTGTAGCACAAGTAACAGGTACTGCATTGCCAACCACTATCAATGCTTCTTCTTATTTGATGATTGATAACACGAGCAGCACCGGTGTTTCCCTAACGAATGCTTGCACCATCAACGGTTACTTGAACATGAACGATGGTCAATTGATATTGGGAGATAATACGCTTACTCTAACTAATAGCGCTTTGCAATTCCCAATCGTAGGAGAACCGTTCTCTGCTAACAATATGATTGTAACGAATGGAACAGGACAACTCATTAAAGCCATTCCATCGACTTCCACATTGCAGAACCCATACATCTTCCCGGTAGGAACGGGCAATGATTATGCTCCTGTTACTTTAGAATTCAACAGCACATCATCAAGGAGCATTGGTGTAAGAACTGTTGCTGCTGAACATCCGGATAATGGTGATGCAACCGACTATATCAACCGTTATTGGTCATTCACCAACAACACCGTGGGCACTATGATGTACAGTGCGACATTCCAATATGCGCAAAGCGATGTAGTAGGAAGTGAAAACAATATGGAAGGAAACATTCGTCAAGCGAGTGAGTGGTATGCACATCCTACCGTTGTAGATATTGATGCCAATACATTTACCATTCCTTCTTCGGGTTATTTGAATCACACCACGCCTGCTGTCGGAAGTTCATTAACAGGAACAGATGTAACGGCACGCAACAACAACATCAACTTCAATTTCCACTACAGAACAGTAAACAGTGGTAACTGGAGCAATCCTGCGATATGGGAAGTTTCAACCGATCCATTGTTTGTCAACCCCGCGCCTGCTCCTGCATCTTATTATCCTGATTACTCGGTGCGCACCATCAACATTGTGGCAGGTCATGCGGTGACATTGGATATAGATGTAACAGCTGACGAACTTTTCATCAATGATGTAAGCACTTCTTCTTTGACCATTGCAAGCGGAAGAACATTAACCATCAATGCTACAGGTGGCAATGATGTAACACTCAACGGCACTGCACAACGCTTGATTGTAAACGGTACTGTTTCTAACCAAGGAACGTTTAGTGGTTCGAACATTGACCGCATGGCGGTGAACAATGGCGGTAGGTTTATACATGCACGCAATGGTGGCACTGTTCCTACAGCTACATGGAATGCTAACTCATTCCTTGATATCACAGGCATCACCAATACTACCCTCACGGGGATGAGTCAAAACTTTGGACACGTATTGTGGAATTGTCCTAACCAAACTGTTCCATCTGCCAACATGGGTGTAAATGGAACCTTCACTTGGGGTGGTAACTTCTCTGTACAAAATACCGGTGTGGGTAATGCTGCATTGACAGGCAATTCATCTGTTACCCTTACAGTGCTTGGAAATATTCTTATGGGTGCCAACTTTGATGTGAAGACCGGTACAGGAACAATCAACATCAATGTCAACGGTAACTTCACACAAACCGCTGGTGACTTTACGCAGACAAGTACCAACACTGCTACCAGCATCAACTTTAATGGTGCTGCTACTACTTATTCTAAAACAGGTGGTACATACAACGGCACGTTTATCAACTTTACTGTAGGCAACGGAGCCAATGCAAGCATTGCTTCTCCTCTTACCGTGTATGCCTCAAGAACGTTTGTAGTAAACAACGGTGGTGTACTTACGCTCAACGCTAACCTTACTGCAACAGGTACGGTGACTAACAATGGCCGCATCAATACACAAGGTTATCTGATAGATGGAACGGGCGTGTATAACCAAGGTTCTAATGCAAGCAATGCCTTAAATGCTATCCTATCATTGGGTAGTCCTGATGGATTTAGTGTTGCGCCTATTGCCACTGGTAATATTTTGACAGCGACAAGAAACGTTAACAATCCTTCTAACTACATCTATGAAGCTACGGTGACCAACACCGGCAATGGTTACATAGGTGCAGCAACACAGAACAGTCTTCGCTTTAATGGTTGCACTGCACTCATGCCAACAGGTGTGACTGCCGTGCTTGCAGACTTTACCAATGCCAATGTTACATTGGGTGGTTCTCTCACATTGACAGGAACCAATAATGCCTTGTCATTGAACAACTCTATTGTAACGCTTGGAGATAACAACCTGACGCTTGCCACGCTGGGCAACGTTATCAACGGTACCTTCTCCAATACAAACATGATTGTAACCAATGGCAACGGTTATCTCTATCGTCAGATACCGGCTACGGCTGCACTCGTGAATCCTTATGTCTTCCCTATAGGCAGCGCTAATGAATACTCGCCTGCGATGCTCAACTTCGCAACGGCTGCAACAGGACGTATGGGTATAAGAGTAAAAGACCAACCGCATCCACAAGCAGATTTGTCCGAGTCGCATCTTGCGCGTTATTGGAGCTATAATGTTGCATCAGGTTTGGCTACTTACTCCTACTCTGCTGAGTTGCACTATTTGCAAAGCGATGTGGTAGGTAGTGAAGAGGAGCTTACTGCAAACTATTGGAATGGCACTACATGGAACTCCATCACAGCTAACGTGGATATGGATGACAACGTGGTGTACTTCCCTGTATCGGGTGTGAATACACAAGCCACGCTTCCATTGCACAACTCAGAGATTACCTTATTAGGTGTTTGTGTTCCATTGGCTATTACAAGCAATCCTATGAATGTGGAAGTGTGTACAGGGGATATGGCGAACTTCAGTGTTGCAACTACAGGCACAGGTGCTACTTACCAATGGCAGTTCTCTGCTAACGGTGGTACCAACTGGAACAACATTGCAGACAACAATATCTATAGCGGTGCTACTACTTCTTCTCTTACTGTGGAGAACATGGTGATAGGCATGAATGGTTATCTCTATCGTGTGTTGATTCAAAACACATGTAGCGATGAAGAATCCACTACCGCAACGCTTACCCTGACCGCAGGGCCATCTGCCAATGCAGGAAGCAACCAAGAGATATGCGGCACGAATGCGGTAACTATCAATGATGCTACAGGAAGCTCTCCGGTTGGTTACTTGTGGACACATAACGGTGCAGGAACATTGTTTGGTGCCAATACTCTTGCGCCAACCTACACGCCTACTGCGGGTGACCTTGGCGATGTAGTGACACTTACGCTTACCGCACAAACCAATAGCGAATGTCCTGATGCTACAAGCACTGTTACACTTACCTTCTCCGAGGGCGAGATGTATTATCAAGATGCTGATGGTGATGGTTATGGTGATGTGGCATCGGCTACTGTTGCTTGTGAACCACCTGCGGGTTATGTAAGCAACTTTGATGATTGCAACGATGATGATGAGAATACTTGGGAAGCCGAAGCAGTAGAAGTTGACATTGACTGGACAGGTTCGCAAACCGTTTGTATCAATGGCACACCAACTGCACTTAGCGGTGGTTCACCTTCCGGTGGCACATGGAGTGGCACAGGTGTAACAGGCAACACTTTCAACCAAACAACTCTGGCAGAAGGCGATTATATCATTACCTATACCGTTGCAGGTGATGGTGAATGTTTGTTGCAAGGCGCAGCTACTATCACACTTACAGCAGAAGAATGTATCGGTGTGGATGAAAACATTTCATCTCAATTGAAAGCCTATCCATCTTACACCACAGGCATGGTAACACTTACCGGTGTCAACATGGAAGAAGCCACTATCATGGACAGTCATGGAAGAGTGCTTAGTACCTCTTCCATCTTCTCTGATACTAAAGTCATCAACATAGAAGAATATGCAGCAGGTGTTTATTTCATTAGAGTAAAAACAACTGAAGGAATACAAGTAGTACGAATAGTGAAAGTATAGTCCACCATCCTATTGCTTTCTCTTTAAAACAGCCATCTCTGAAAAGAGGTGGCTGTTTTGTTTATCAGAAAAACAAAAGGCTTCCCATTACGAGGAAGCCTTTTGTGTATTTCAGCTTTTGCTAGCTTCTATAATTACAGTTGTTCTTTTTTATCCCATGTCTTTACATCCGGTCCCGGGGAGATGTAGTAGTAGAAGAAAGGACAGGTTTGGCCTTTCCCATTAGAGTTGTAGGCCGTCACTTGTATCTTCACCGTTTGGCCAACAGCTAAATCCTTAACCAACAATTTGGTATTGGCACACGGATAGGCATGCACATTGCCCGCACTGTCTATAACCGTCACGATATAATACTTGCGAGTAGGCACTGATTTAAAACGAATATTAAAATGATTCGGCACCAATCCCGGAGTTACTTTCAAGATACGTGAGGCAGCGGCCCTGCCCGGATTACTACCTTGCTTAGCAAGCTGAAAGCCTGACTTAATCAATATATTCACATTGCCCAAGGCAAGAACATTCACTGCAGCGCACTGGTCAGAGAGCATTTGTTTTATCTCTTTTACAAGAATATCCCTGCTTACCTTTCTGGAATAATTGCGATCACTACATTCTCCATTGATTACAATCAACTGATTCAGCTTAGGAAGGACTGTTGACGGTGCAGGAAGAATGGATGAAAAGAGTGGATCTTGAAGGTCATTCTGTACCTTTTTAGTAAACACAATCAAATCATTCAACTTGATACCGCGTAAGTGAGCAGCTACTTTATGCTTCATGTCGATAGAGTATTATTGAGTTTTATGCTGATAGGACCGCAGGTCATACCGTTGCTTAATCTCGTTTTCAGTTGGTTTCTACCCAAAACAACCCAATAAGGTTTCAGTTTTTGCGAAATATGTAGCTGCATAAGGGATAGATGCAGTTGCATCAGGAGAGTTTGCACGCGCATTTGAACAATATGCTATTGCATTTCGACCATTTGCAGTTGCATTTTTATAATATGCAATTGCATACAGCGAAAATGCAGTTGCATTTTTTGGATTTGCATCTGCAAAAATAAATTATGCAAGTGCATAGTAAACCTTTGCAGTTGCATACAGCCAATATGCTATTGCATACATGGCGTATGCAGAAAGGTAATAGCCCTTAACTACCTGTACAAAGCTGCCAAATCAATAATACACTATCGCGATATTGGACACTTGCTCCTTACCTTCCCTGTCTATGTTGGTCTCTTTTATCACGTTTCCTTGGCTATCAAAGTCCAGTATGCTCCTTATCTTATTGACATAGACATCATGGTGTATCTCCTTTATCATCTTGCCTTCGGTATCATATTCCCAAGTAATGGTAGAGCTTAGTCCGTGTTTATAGCCATAAGAATCATAGGCTATCTTCTGTCCTTTGGCATTGTACCTCCACTTGCACACAGAAGGATGGCCTTGATCCCAATAGCCTTCATAATATTTTTCGATGGAAAAGGACGTATCAATGCGTTGCTTTAGCAAATCACTCAGGTAATTATCGGGCATATTGTCAACGGCTATGTTGTATGAGTCGTAGCGATTGGTTTCTACCAGGTGATTGTCTTCATCATAGATATACACCTTCTTCACATTGTTGAATGGGTCGGAGTGGAAGTACTCTATCTCTAGAAGCTCACCTAGTTCATTGTATCGGAAGAAGGCCAGCACTCCTGTATAAGTAGTGAAGCTATAAGTAGGCTCGGAATGATGAAGCGAATTCCAGGCCCGTGTTTCTTCTCTCGTGTACGATTGGCGGTGGATAAGAATACGGCCTTCCATATCAAAAGTGTTTTCCTGCAAGTAGTTTTCCGAGCGATGCTCGGTCATTTGCATACGGGCGTTAAACCGTTTGCCCTCCACCTTCTTTTCACTTTCAGCATGAGGCTTCTCCAAATCATTCTTTAGTTTGATAAGCATAAAATCGGGTGGAATAAAACTCTGTTGTGTGCCTTTGAAAGTATCGCTGGTAAGCGTACCTGTCTTGTCAAAAGTCATGGTGCGGGTTTCTCCCTTGTGCGTGGTCATGGTCCATGATTTCACATGGCCTTTGAGGTGCATACCATAGTCGCTCATAGGGGTCATCATAGAACGACCTTGCCCAGATACCTGAAATCTGAGCCATAGCAGAATAGAACGGCAACATAGCCGCAAGAAGAATGCAGAGTCGAAGTAGTTTCATACGTATGTATTGCAATAATAAGTGGTGGTACAGGGGAGATTGGGAAAGGTTCAGAGGGGTTAATTATGAATTATGAGTTATGAATTATGAATTGGGCTTTGTGAGACCTTAGCGAGCTTGGCGCCTTTGCGGCTGTATTGTTTCACCACAAAGACGCGGAGGACGCGAAGAAGAAATGCTTATTTGTGTACAAGTAATAAAAGGTTGAGTTTTGTAAGTGGAGTTGAGGAGTGGATAGGGTTGTATATATTCGTTGGTTTAAACCAAAAGCTTTTGATAGAAAAAGTTTCCATCCATATCTACCAGAAAGAATAGCCAACCAACGTCTAATTTATTTGAGATTGCCAATATGATGTTTACTGATGAGCAAAAAAGGATTTTCCAATTTGTAGAACAAGAACAAGGTCATGGAATTATTGATGCTGTTGCAGGAGCTGGAAAAACAACAACAATAATGGAGTGCGCCAAATTTGTAAAAGATCAAAGCTCAATTCTTTTCTGCGCATTTAACAACAGTATCTCGGCTGAAATAGCCAAGCGCTTTCATAGGCTTGGACTGAATGAAGTTACTGTTAAAACAATACACGCCCTCGGAAGACAGATTCTTCAAGACAACAACAACACAGGACAACCAATAACCTTAGTTGATAATAAGTATAAAGAATTACTTAAAGATGAAAAGGTTATAGAGAAAATTAAGCCTCATTACATACAGATACTTTCTATTAATGGCTATGAAGTAGAAGAATTAGAAGACACAAACAATTTTGCAATTAAGAACCTTGTAAGAAATATTAATTCCCGACTAATCGACATAAACCAAAAATATAGAGCAACTCTAACCCAAGATCTTCTTTCAGAATTTGAAAAGCTCATAGTTCATTTTGGGATATTCAACGAAATCGATATTGAGAAAAGAAACTTCAAACAAGAAGTTTTACACTACTACGAAGCACATAAGATTCTATTGGCTGCAGGCAATGATTTGTCAAGTAGAACCATGTCAATTGATTTTACAGATATGCTGTATCTTCCTGTCCATTGGAATCAGCAACCAGTCAGGAAGTTTAGTTTTTTATTTATTGACGAGTGCCAAGATTTATCGTTAGCTCAATTTGCGATTGCCGCTAAATACGGTAAGACAGATGGGCGGATACTTGCGGTTGGTGACCCTCAACAGTCAATATATGGATTTACTGGAGCAGATATTGAGTCATTTTCGATAGTCAAAACTTATACTAATGCAACCCAGCTGCCATTAACTACTTGTTTTCGCTGTCCCAAAAAGGTGATAGAGCTAGCAAAGACGATTCGTGAAGATATCCAAGGAAGTAAAGAGACTGAAGGGAACATCACTTCAATTGAGTTTCACGAAGTAGTTAACTTAGCAAAACCAGGCGATTTAATTATTTCACGTTTACGCGCTCCAATCGTAATTCTGGTGTTTAGCTTCATTGACAAGAATATTAAGGTTCAAATTCATGAAGAGGAGGTTAAGGATATAATTAATGAAATAAAAAACATCTTTAAACAAGAAGAACTAAATATAGTTATATCTACCCTTCCTAGAAGGTTTGAGCAATTAACGGAAATAGTCTTGAAACGCTGGGGGTATATCATTCAAAAGAATGGGGAACGAATAACGGACAGTGTTTCCAGACAGATTTACATTGATAATGAACTGGATTATTTGAAAGTAAAGTTAACCTTTCTCCATAAAAAATATGAGCAATGGAAGGATGATTGTGAGACACTAAACCACGTACTTAAAAGAATCAAAGAATTCATATCAGCATCGGATAATTCAATAAGGCTCTCTACTATTCATCGAGCTAAAGGTCTTGAAAACAAAAGAGTATTTATTCTGAATTATGATAGCCTACCGTATTATAGACTCCAACAAAAAGACTGGGAAAGAACTCAAGAATTGAACTTGAAGTATGTTGCCATAACTCGTGCGCTTGAGGATTTATTTCTAATAGAAGGCAAAAAAATTACGAGTGTTTCTAACTCTGAAAGCTTATTCGATAACCTTCCATTTAAAAGGTAGTCACAGGCAACCCGCCTCGCGCGAGTTTAGCGCAGCGTAACTCATGTGTATAATGGAAGCGGTTTGCAACCGCCAACACTCTCATAAACCTGTACTTTGTACCTAATACCCTGTACTTCGTACCCCCTTCCCTCACTACCTTCGCGCACCGTTTTCCTATTTGAAAAATGTCAGAAATACCAAGTAAATACGACCCAGCATCCACCGAAGACAAGTGGTATGCCTATTGGATGGAGCATAAGCTCTTCAAAAGTGTTCCCGATGACCGCGAGCCGTTCACCATTGTGATTCCTCCGCCCAACGTGACGGGTGTGTTGCACATGGGCCACATGCTGAACAATACCATTCAGGATTTGCTCGTGCGCAGAGCGCGTATGCAAGGCAAGAATGCCCTTTGGGTACCTGGCACCGACCACGCTTCTATTGCAACAGAAGCCAAAGTGGTACAAAAGCTCCGCAAAGAGGGCATCAAGAAAAGCGACCTTTCGCGCGATGCGTTCTTGGAACACGCCTGGGAATGGACGCACAAGCACGGTGGTATCATTCTGGAGCAATTGAAGAAGTTAGGTGCCAGCTGCGACTGGGACCGCACGCGCTTCACCATGGATGAGAAGTATTACGAAAGCGTAATCGATACCTTCATAGACCTTCATAAGAAAGGAAAGATATACCGCGGTGAGCGCATGATTAACTGGGATCCTGCGGCCCTCACTGCCCTCAGCGATGAAGAGGTTATCTACAAAGAAGTTTCTTCCAAGCTTTATCATGTAAAATACAAAGTGGTAGGCAGCGATGAGTTTATGACCATCGCCACTACACGTCCTGAAACGATACTGGGCGATACTGCCGTATGCGTTAACCCGAAAGACGAACGCTACAAGCACTTACATGGCAAGCGCGTAATTGTTCCATTGGTAAACCGCGAAGTGCCCATCATTGCCGATGAGTATGTAGAGATGGAATTTGGTACAGGTTGTTTGAAGGTAACCCCTGCACATGATATGAACGACTTCATGCTGGGCGAAAAGCACAACCTCGAAGTCATCAATATGATGAACGACAACGGTACCATCAGCGAGGCAGGTAAGCTGTACATAGGTATGGACCGCTTTGATGTGCGCAAGCAAATAGCCGAAGACTTGCAAGCCGCAGGCCTTATGGCGAAGATGGAAGACTACATGAACAAAGTAGGTTTCTCTGAAAGAAGCGATGCTGTTGTAGAGCCGCGTTTGTCGTTACAATGGTGGGTAAGCATGAAAGAGCTTAGCCAACCTGCATTGGAAAATGTAATGAATGACAACATTCGTTTCTTCCCGCCTAAGTTCAAGAACAGCTACCGCAACTGGATGGAGAACGTGAAGGACTGGTGTATATCTCGTCAGCTTTGGTGGGGACACCGCATTCCTGCATGGTTCGCACCCGATGGAAGTTTTGAAGTTGCAAAAACAGAAGCAGAAGCACTAGCGCAGTTTGAAGCCAAAGGCCAAAAGCTAACGGCTAACAGCTTGAAACAAGACCCGGACGTGTTAGACACTTGGTTCTCCTCTTGGTTGTGGCCTATCAGTGTGTTCGATGGTTTTTATTCAAAAGAAGAAGTAGATTACTACTACCCTACCAATGACCTCGTGACGGCACCAGAGATTATGTTCTTCTGGGTGGCACGTATGATTATTGCGGGTTATGAATACCGTGGTGAACTGCCTTTCCGCAATGTTTATTACACGGGTATCGTGCGCGATAAGCAAGGCAGAAAGATGTCCAAGTCGCTTGGTAACTCGCCTGACCCTATAGACCTGATGAAGGTATATGGTGCAGATGGTGTGCGCGTGGGTATGTTGCTTTCATCCCCTGCGGGCAATGACTTGTTGTTTGATGAAGGTCTTTGCGAACAAGGAAGAAACTTTGCCAATAAGATTTGGAATGCCTTCCGCCTTGTAAACAGTTGGGAAGAGAAAGTGGACAACAACCTGGCACAACCTGAGTCGGCAAAGGTGGCTGTGGAATGGATGCAAAGCCGTTTCAATACAGTTCTTACATCGCTCAATGATGATTACGATAAGTTCCGCATCAACGAAGCTTTAATGAGTACCTACAAATTGGTGTGGGATGATTTCTGTTCTTGGTATTTGGAAATGGCCAAGCCTGCTTATGGCGAAAGCATGGATCCTAAAACATACCAAGCCTCGGTAGAGATATTCGAGAACTTACTAAAGGTGCTTCATCCGTTTATGCCATTCCTTACAGAAGAGATTTGGCATTATGTGCGCGAGCGCGAAGCAGGCAAAGGTTCTATCTGTGTGGCATCTTGGCCAAGTGTTGCGAAGAACAATGAAGCATTGGAGAAAGAGTTTGAAACCTTCACCGAAGCTGTTATCGGTATGCGTAACATCCGCAAGGACAACAACATTGCGAACAAAGAGAAGCTGGAACTGAAAGTAAAAAAGAACAATGCTTACAGTTCATCTTTTGACGCTGCATTGAAACACTTGTGCAATCTATCCGACATCGCTTTTGTGGAAGAGAAAGAAGGCAATGCATTCTCTTATGCCGTGAATGGCAATGAATACTTTGTTCCTTTCACTGGCGAAGTAGATGTAGAAGGCGAGAAGAAAAAAATCAACGAAGAGTTGGAGTACACACGTGGCTTCTTGAAGTCCGTTGAAGCCAAACTCAACAACGAGAAATTTACAAGCAAAGCCCCTGCTGCCGTCCTTGATGGTGAACGTAAAAAACAAAGCGATGCACTTGGCAAGATTAAATTGTTGGAGGAAAAACTTAGTTCGTTGAATTGAGAGAAAAGGATTGTAGGATTATAGCCATATAGGATTATAAGGCTGCTCATCTCTTAAATATTTTACCACAAAGACACGAAGAGCACAAAGTTCACAAAAACAATTCGCTTCAAACTCCCCTCTCCACCGGAGAGGGGTCGGGGGTGAGGTTAAAACAAAACATTCATACTTTGTACATTGTACTTAGTACTTAATACAATTAAAATGGCAACAATAACATTAGGCGGTAACGCCATCCACACAGCAGGAGAACTTCCTAAAGTAGGTTCACAAGCTCCTGACTTTCGTCTTACCAATCAAGACCTTGCAGATGTCAAGCTCTCCGATTTGAAAGGAAAAAGAGTTGTGCTCAACATCTTTCCAAGTATTGATACAGGCGTTTGTGCGGCCAGCGCGCGTCAGTTCAATAAGCTCGCTTCTGAATTGAACAACACCGAAATACTTTGTGTATCCAAAGACCTTCCGTTTGCATTCAAACGCTTCTGTGCAGCAGAAGGATTGAACAATGTTCACGCAGGTTCGGAGTTCAAAGATGATTCTTTCTCCAAAGCTTATGGTGTTGATATCACCGATGGCAAACTCGCTGGATTGATGAGTCGTGCAGTTGTAGTAGTGGATGAGAATGGCATGGTAACCCACACAGAGCAAGTTCCTGAGATAGGACAAGAGCCTAACTATGATGCCGCTTTGGCGGTGTTGAAATAGGAAATCATTTCATAGAAATAAGAAACGGCTGCACATAGTGTGGCCGTTTTGCTATTCTACCGCATTGCTGTACCTTTGTAAAAGCGCAAAAATTATGGTTATGACGACACTCACATTAAAAACAACATCACTCAAAAAGCTCCATTTGATTGAAGAGCTCGCAAAAGAATTGGGCATTGTTGTGGAAAAAAGCGTATCGTCAAAAAAGACCAAAACCCCGAACGCTTCAACTATCAGGGCCATTAAAGAAGCCAAAGCCGGTAAAGCTGAAAAGATGACTTTAGATGAATTCAAAAATCTATTGTACTCATAAATGTTTCAGTTAGAAGTAGCGGGTCAGTTCAAGAAAGATGTCAAGCTCGCCAAAAAGCGTGGCTTGAAGATGGAATTATTGGACAAGGCTGTTTCGTTGCTGGTTGAAAAAGGAAAACTTCCCTCTGCCTATAAGCCACACATTTTAAAAGGAAACTACAACAGGTTATGGGAATGTCATATCCAACCCTATTGGTTATTGGTGTGGGAACAAAACGAAATAATTAAACTTATTATGCTTTACAGAACTGGGACACATTCCGATTTGTTTAACTAAATCTAACCCACTCAGAGCAAGTTCCCGAAATAGGACAAGAGCCTAACTATGATGCTGCTTTGGCGGTGTTGAGGTAACTGATATGAATTAAAAAGACAAAAAGGCCGCTTCTTAGTGGTCTTTTTTATACAAAACACTTTGTCATTGTAAATACGTTATAATGAGCGAACAATATCTTGCCACCAAATTGTAAAAAACTCACTTATATGAACAATGATCAAAACATACCAAATGAAAGTATTTCTAAACTCTTCTTTCTTCTTGAAGAATTAAAGGATAATTTCTCTGAAAAACTCCTTGATGACACGCGTGAATGCTTTGATGGAGAAGTTGATATTGAACGATTTTTGGCACAGGATGAAAATAGATTGCGCCAAGTTCTCAAGGGACAGCACGAAAGATTCTATGACTTTTTGGCCCTGCAATTTGTTGAAGACCTTAACGAATTTCCAGAGATGTATTTCTTAGCTTGGGAAACGTTCTTACATTTTTTAGATGAAGAATCATTGTCAGTTTTTCTTAGAACAGCTACAATTCTTGCAGGAAATTCTAATGCCACGAACTACATAGAAGGCATAAAGCAGCTAGATAACTTTAGTCCAGAGTTAGCTATATATTACTTCTCCGATATTGATGGCTACGTTGCCAATTACTTTATAGGATTATGCTATTTTGAATTATTAAATTATGAAAACTCTATAAAGTGTAATGAAGCTTTTTTGGACGGTTTTCAAGAAGTAATTGAAAACAGTAAGAAAAATTCTCAGGATGGTATTGGATTATCAAATTCAGATGGAATACGAATTGCACTGTGGAATCTACACAATGACCTCGGATATTTATACAACCGTATTAAAGAGTACCTAAAGGCCAAGCATCATTATGAGAAAGGTCTTGAAGTCTTTGATATAGAATTTGCCCATACAGTTAAACATGACGATATAGTTGATAACGATCTCTCAGAGTTTCAAATTTGGATTAACAACTACTTGAGTTGTCTTGAGAAAACGAATGAAAAAGAAACAGCTATCACCGTATTGAATTTCGCCTTAGAAAAATATCCGTTTAACGAATATTACAGAAGACTCAAAGAAAGGCTAGAAAAAGCTCACCCTATTGATGAACTGCTTAAACAAGTTTGGGGATTCCCAAAAACCGTCAACATTAGCAAACATGAGCAATTGCGTTTTCTTTCTAAAGAAAAATCACTAGAAGATATGTTAGTCGAGCAAATGAGATATGGCGTAATGGTATTCAACAGACCATTTGTGGTTTACGATCAAGAATTTTTTGGTAAACAATACGCTATTAAAGGTGGCTATGGTATTCTCGATTTGTTGCTTGTGGACAAATCCGACAACTCCCTTTATGTTGTCGAACTAAAACGAAACAATGCAGGCACGGAAGTCATCTCTCAAATTGAACGGTATATTGAAGGATTAACGAAACAATTGAACCAAGAAATCAAAGGAATCATTTGTTTGCACAAACCAAATGAGGAGCTAAAAAAGGCTATTAAAGAGAAACCTCATATTGAACTCTTCACTTATCACTTTGATTTTGAAAAACAATAAATGCTTGACTGAATCTATCCCCTTTTTCTTTGTTGAAAGGAGGGAATTTTTATTTGACTACAATATCACCGTCCCAAAGTACTTGGTGATATCCGCCTTTACTTTTTAATTATTTTCCATCGCCCGCCTTTGTCGCCACCAATGCGTTCAATGCGACCTTCCGATTTTAGTTTTGATATATTTTTTTCTATGGCTCTTGTTGTTAGGTTAAGCTCCTCCGCTAATTCTTTTGTTGTTATTTGGGCTTTCGTTTTCATCAATCGCATGATTTTCTCCGAACTTTTCTCCGAACTTTTCTCCGAACTTTTCTCCACAGTTTCACTCATTAAAGGACTGGTATAAAGAATGTGCATTTCGCGGTTTTTAAGCGTGTTGTTTTCGCCAAGGAGTAAGTTTGACAGAAAACGAATAAGAAACATTTCTGTTTTGGAAATGCCTTTGGCCAAATCTTCGTAGTTAGCTCTTACAAGTGCGTTTCGGAAATACCACGAATGCTCTGCAAACAAATCATTATTTACTTTTTTAAAGCCAAGTTTACGCAAGTATTTTATTAAGAAAATTGCCGTTGTTCTTGTGTTACCTTCACCAAAAATGTGAATTTGCCACAGGTAGGAAATAAAATGTGCAATGTGTTCTATAACTTCTTGCTGACTTAATCCCTTGTAGCTAAACTTTCTTTCTTGCTCAAAATCATATTCCAACGTGGCTTTCAAACTTTCAGCACTTGCATATAAAACTGTTTCACCATTCAAAACCCATTCTTGCTTGGTGATGTTGTAATCACGAATTTTACCTGCTTGCTTGTATATACCCCGAAACAATCTGCGGTGAATGGTGGTGTATTCGGCAGGTGAAAAAGTAAATGTTTGTTCTCCCAGAATTTCTGCAACACGTGCTGAAACTTTATCGGCTTCTTCGGTGCGGTCTTCCTCTGTTTTGGTTGGATGCTGCTTGTAATAATTATCAATTAGCTGCTTTACTTCTTCAATGGTAATGTCGCCTTCTATGTTTTGCCTGGCGGTTTCTATTAGATAGTCAGAGGGTTTTAAGCCGTCCACTTGCTGCAAGCCGATAGCCGTTTTCCAAACC
>Ga0209572_1000754_pt1 | contig 37192 bp, 34 predicted proteins | sample EBPBio232012_DNA_FD_185867 | JGI IMG/M metagenome (GOLD analysis project Ga0209572, IMG submission 185867) | Wastewater treatment Type I Accumulibacter community from EBPR Bioreactor in Madison, WI, USA - Reactor 1_1/23/2012_ DNA (SPAdes)... | ecosystem: Engineered > Bioreactor > EBPR >...
GAAGGCGAGTGGAAATATTATCATGAAGATTCTTCTCAAATTATGACTCAAGAATTTTACAAAAATGGAAAATTAGAAGGCTTGAGAAAAGTGTTTTATGTAAGTGGTAAAATAGCTGAAGAATGCAATTATACTGCAGGCGTTAAAAATGGAGCTTACAAAAAATATACAGAAACAGGAATCATCATTGAGGAAACAAACTATAAAAATGGAGAATTCGATGGTCCAGCTGTCTTTAAAAGCTCTGATAATGTAGTTATGGCAAAAGGGAATTTTGTAAACGGAAAAAAGGAAGGTATCTGGGAATTTTTCAAAAACGGAAAAAGGGTAAAGGAAAATATGAGTAAACAGAAGGTTAAAAAGTTTGTCAAAAAACCAATGACTCGAGAGGAAGATAGATAGCTTAATAATAAATAATATTTACCAAAGTATATGTTTTAACAATTAAAGCATATACTTTTTTTGTTTTTATTAATGTAAATTTGCATTCATATAAAAGTATTAAAATGAAACGTGTTGTCGTTGGACTTTCTGGTGGTGTTGATTCAAGTGTTGCTGCTTATCTTTTAAAGGAGCAAGGCTACGAAGTAATCGGTCTTTTTATGAAAAATTGGCATGATGATTCTGTTACGATATCTAATGAATGTCCATGGTTGGAAGATAGTAACGATGCTCTTTTAGTTGCCGAAAAACTCGGAATTCCTTTCCAAACAGTAGATTTAAGCGAACAGTACAAAGAAAAGATTGTCGATTACATGTTCAAAGAATATGAAAATGGACGAACTCCAAATCCAGATGTTCTTTGTAATCGTGAGATAAAATTTGATGTTTTCATGAAAATTGCTCTAACACTTGGTGCTGATTTTGTGGCAACAGGTCATTATTGCAGAAAAGGAGAAATTGAAGTCGATGGAAAACCTGTTTATCAATTACTTTCAGGTAAAGATGATAACAAAGACCAATCCTATTTTCTATGTCAACTATCACAAGAACAATTAGCTAAATCTTTATTTCCAATTGGTGAATTAACGAAGCCTCAAGTTAGAGAAATAGCTATGCAATTGGATTTGGTTACTGCAGAAAAGAAAGATTCTCAAGGATTATGTTTTATAGGAAAAGTGCGTTTACCAGAATTTTTACAACAACAATTGCAACCAAAAGAAGGTTTGATTTATGAAATTCCAGCAGATAGCGAAATTTATAACACTTCAAAACCTACTTTTAATTCATTAGAAGAAGAACTAATTTTTGAATCAACATCAATTAAATATAATTCAGAAAGCGGAAAAGTTGTTGGAAAGCATCAAGGTGCTCATTATTTCACAATAGGACAACGAAAAGGATTGAATGTTGGTGGCACAAAAGAAGCACTTTTTATAATAGCAACCGATGTTAAATCTAATGCAATTTATACTGGACAAGGACACAATCATCCGGGTTTATTTAAGAAAGCTTTGAAAGTGAATTCCTCTGAAATTCATTGGATACGAGAAGATTTAAAACTTAAAAATGGTGAGTCAATGCAAGTAATGGCACGTATTCGTTACAGGCAAGAATTGCAAAAAGCAACCTTACATCAATTTGAAAGCGGACTTTATGTTTACTTCGATCAACCACAATCAGCAATCACAGAAGGACAATTTGTTGCATGGAATATTGAAGATGAATTAGTTGGTTCGGGAGTAATTTCGTAATTTAGTACTTTCTAAAAATAAAAGCTATGAAGAAAATCCTACTATTAATTGCTTTATTTGTGTCACTTGCCTCTTTTTCCCAAGAAGATGCATGGGTGTATTTTAGCGATAAACCAAATGCACAAACTTTTTTAAACAATCCTTTAACGATGCTTACCCAAAGAGCTTTAGATAGAAGAACAGCTCAAGGAATAGCATTAAATGTTAATGATGTCCCAGTGGAACAAACGTATATAGATCAGGTTGATGCTGCTTCAGGAATTACAGTAAAAGCCAAATCAAAATGGCTTAATTGTGTTCACGTAAGAGGTGCAGAAACCGATATTAACGCTTTAGAAAGTCTTCCTTTTGTAAGTCAGGTAGTTTTTGCCGACCATTCTTTAAATGCTAAAGCAGCAATTACTAAAAAGAATAAGCCTGTTAACAAGCAAATGAATGTGCAAACAACTTTTGCTTATGGAAATTCTGCCAATCAAATAGAAATGCTTAACGGACATTTATTACATCAAGCAGATTATACAGGAACTGGTAAAGTAATTGCAGTTCTTGACTCTGGTTTTTTAAATGTTAATACGGCGCAACCTTTTCAAAGATTATTCAACAATAATTTAATCCTTGGCGGATATAATTATGTTAGTCAGAGTAATGATTTATATGTACTTCACAATCACGGAACTATGACGCTCTCATGTATGGGTGGATTTACAGATGGTCAACTAGTAGGAACAGCTCCAGATGCTCAATATTATTTATTTGTAACAGAAGATGTTTCTGAAGAAAATCCAGTTGAAGAAAGTTATTGGGTTGAAGCGGCAGAAGAAGCTGATAGATTAGGAGCTGATATCATTTCTACTTCTCTAGGATACTTTAATTATGACAATCCAAATTATAGTTATACTTACTCACAAATGACTGGTAACATTGCTTTCGCTTCTAAAGGAGCTAACATAGCTTTTACAAAAGGTATGGTTGTAGTTGCGAGTGCAGGTAATTCAGGTGGTTCAGCCGATCCACACATTGGAGTTCCAGCTGAAGCTACAAATGTTCTTGCTGTTGGTGCAGTAAGATTTGACGAAACTTACGCTGCTTTTAGTTCTATCGGACCTTCATTTGATGGAAGAGTAAAACCAGATGTTATGGCAAAAGGTCAAGCAACAACTCTTTCTAATACAGATGGAGATATTGTAACAGCAAGCGGAACATCATTTTCTTGTCCGGTTATGGCAGGAATGATTGCTAGTTTTTGGCAAGCTGTTCCAAATCTTACTAATCAACAAGTTGTAGATTTTGTAAAACAATCAGCAGATAGATTTACCAATCCTACTACACAATTTGGCTATGGAATTCCAGATTTTCAATTGGCTTTACAAAATGCTCTTCTTAATGTTGGTGAAAATCAAATTGAACAATTTCAATTCTTTCCAAATCCTACAAGTGCTAATGTAACTTTTATTTCACCTGATGCTGTGCTTGGTTCTTCAGTGAAATTTTATAATAATTTAGGTCAATTAGTTTTATCAAAAAATATTGAGAATCCAATTCAAAATCTTTCTCTTGAAAGCCTAAATGCTGGAATTTATTACTTTACAATTTCAACTTCAGAAAAAGTACTTCAAGGAAAAATTATCAAAAATTAATTTCTGAATTTCGATTCAATGAATAGAATAACACAACTTTTCAATATACAATATCCTATTATTCAAGGTGGAATGATATGGAATTCTGGTTACAAATTAGCAAGTGCAGTAAGTAATGCCGGCGGATTAGGCTTAATTGGCGCAGGTTCAATGTATCCTGATGTTTTGCGAGAGCACATTCAAAAATGCAAAAAAGCAACGGACAAACCTTTTGGTGTAAATGTTCCGATGTTGTATCCAAATATTGAAGAAATCATTCAGATCATTATTGAAGAAGGAGTAAAAATAGTCTTCACATCTGCAGGAAATCCAAAAACTTGGGCATCACATTTAAAAGCCAACGGAATTACAGTAGTTCATGTAGTGAGTAGTTCAAAATTTGCTTTAAAAGCACAAGAAGCAGGAGTTGATGCAGTTGTAGCAGAAGGATTTGAAGCTGGCGGACATAACGGAAGAGAGGAAACAACTACGTTAACTTTAATTCCAATGGTGAAAGAAAATATTTCAATTCCATTAATTGCAGCTGGTGGAATTGCTACAGGTCGTGGAATGTTAGCAGCAATGGTTCTTGGTGCAGACGGAGTTCAAATGGGAAGTCGTTTTGTGGCTTCCACAGAAAGTTCAGCACATGATAATTTTAAGAAAACAGTTATCGAAACTGGTGAAGGTGAAACACAATTAACATTGAAAGAATTAGCTCCAGTGCGTTTAATTAAGAACAAGTTTTATAACGATTTGCAAGAATTATATGCCAAATGTCCAACGAAAGAAGATTTGGAAACGCTTTTAGGAAAACGAAGAGCAAAACGAGGTATGTTCGAAGGTGATTTAATAGAAGGCGAACTAGAAATTGGTCAAATCGCTGGATTAATTCATGATATTAAACCTGTTGAGACTATTATCAAAGATATTATTGAAGAGTTTGAATTTGCAAAGAATGAAGTTTATAATTTTTAATACTTCTTAATAGTTTATTTATAAACAATCACTTTCTATTCCTTATTTTTGCACAAATTATTCTACCATGAAAAAGTTATTCCTTTTAGTTTTTCTTTCTTTTATTTCATTAAAAATTCAAGCACAAGAGCGTCCAAAATTAGTAGTTGGAATTGTTGTAGATCAAATGAAAATGGAATATTTATACCGATTTGAAAGCGATTTTTCTGAAAATGGTTTCAAACGATTGATGAATAAAGGATATACTTTTCATAATGCGCATTATAACTACATGCCAACCTACACTGCACCAGGACATGCTTCAGTTTATACAGGAACAACGCCATCAATGCATGGAATTGTAGGTAACGAATGGTTTCACAGAACTTTAAAAAAAGATGTTTATTGTACCGATGATGCAACGGTTTCAACATTAGTTCCAGGAACTGAAACCGAAGGAAAAATGTCGCCAAGAAATCTACAAAGTACTACAATTACAGACGAATTGAAATTGGCAACAAATTTTAAAGGAAAAGTAATTGGAATTAGTATTAAAGATAGAGGTGCCATTCTTCCTGCTGGACATTTTGCTGATTGGGCTTTTTGGTACACAAAAACAGGCGAATTTATTTCTAGTTCTTACTATGGCGAAAAACTACCAACTTGGGCAGATGATTTTAATAAAGAAAAAAATTATATAGCTTATGCTAACAAAGGTTGGAGTTTATCTAAACCATTAGCAACCTACAACGAAAGTCTTCCTGATGATAATCCTTATGAAGGAAAACTGTATAAAAAAACACCTTTCTTTCCTTATAATATGAAGGAAATGCTTGAAAACAATGATGCTGGAGTTTTAAGAGTTAGTCCTTATGGAAACAATTTAGTTTCCGATTTTGCTAAAAGAGCTATCGAAAAAGAAGCATTAGGTAAAGATGGAATTACAGATTTTCTTGCCATTAGTTTTTCTTCAACTGATTATATTGGTCACAACTTTGGTCCGCGTTCTATTGAAATTCAAGATACTTATTTACGATTAGATGAAACTATAGCGGAGTTCTTAAATTATTTAGATGCAACCGTTGGAAAAAATAATTATTTGGTTTTCCTAACTGCAGATCATGCTGGAGCTGAAAACGTTACTCATTTAAAAGACAATAAATATCAAGTTAATAATATAAGTTATAAAAACGTAGAAAGCGATTTGAAAGAGTTTTCAAAAGCTACTTTTGGAGAAGATTTAATTTTGAAATATGATAGTTTTAATGTTTTTTTTGATAAAGATTTGATTAAAACTAAAGCGTTAGATTTTAATAAAGTAAAACAATCATTCAAAGATTTTCTTTATACAAAAGAATATGTAAAACGTGTTTATACTGAAGAAGAAATTTTAGCATCTTCTCCAAATGATGAATTGCTAGGATTTATTTCAAAAGGATTTGACCCAACTCAAAATGGCGAATTGTATTTTGTTTACAAACCAGGTTATATGGAATATGGAATTACAGGAACAACTCATGGTTCTCCTTATTCTTATGATACGCATGTTCCAGTGATTTTTTATGGTTGGCACATCAAAAAAGGAGCTTCACATGATAAAAAAGTGATTACTCAAATTGCTCCAACTGTATCACAATTGCTAAAAATTACGATGCCAAATAGCACTAAAAATGAAGTATTGACAGAACTTTTTACTAAAAACTAAAGTACTGTTAAAAATTTTCACATCACTTTTCATTCACTTCAAAATTTAGTATCTTGGCTAAAATGAAAATGTATGAAAATGATCTTTGATGCCTTAATTCGAAAAAGCGGTAGAATTCCACAATTAGTTTACACACGTCACATAAAAGATTTTATCTTGATAAGTATTGGTGTGGTCATGGCGAGCATAGGTTTAAAAGAATTTCTTTTACCAAATAACTTCCTTGATGGTGGCGCAATGGGATTATCACTTTTAACAGAAATTATTACAGGAGTTGAATTATCAGTTTTAATTGTTTTAATCAATTTGCCATTCATAATTATTGGAGCAAAGCAAATTTCGATGGAGTTTGCTGTTAAAAGTGCTTTAGCCATTTTAGCATTATCACTTTTGGTGCATTTTATTAGTCTACCAGCTATCACATCCGATAAGTTATTGATATCTGTTTTTGGAGGATTTTTTCTCGGTGCCGGAATTGGTTTTGCCATTCGTGGTGGCGCAGTTATTGACGGAACTGAAGTTTTAGCAATCTATGTAAGTAAAAAAACGAGTTTGTCTGTAGGTGATTTTATTTCGGTTTTTAATGTGATTTTGTTTTCCTTTTCAGCTTTGTTAGTTAGTGTTGAAACCGCGATGTACTCGATGTTGACTTATTTCGCAGCATCCAAAACAGTTGATTTCATTATTAATGGTATTGAAGAATACATTGGCGTAACCATAGTTTCAAGAAACGCAACTGATGTAAAACAAGCTATAATAGATAATTTAGGTCGTGGTGTAACGGTTTACAATTCAGAAAGCGGTTATGGAAAAACAGGTGTAAATTTTAACGAAAATAAAATCCTTTTTTGCGTAGTAACTCGTCTAGAAGTGACAAGATTATTACTCGAAATTGATAAAATTGACGAAGAAGCATTCGTTGTACAACATTCTATAAAAGATACTAAAGGCGGAATGATTAAAAAACGTCCTTTGCATTGAAATAAAAAATCTACTAAAGCTAACTAGTGGAATTTTTTAATTTTATTAAAAAGTTTTAGTTGATTAAAGCTCAATTTCATAAAAAAAAGATGTTGTAGGCAGTTTTTTATTTCTTTTTCAATTCGGTTCTTCTGCGTTTCCATTCTTTCCACATCATTTCGTAACTAGTCCTGTCATATTTATCTTCAGGTAATTGTTTCGGGCTACTTATTTTATAAAACTCTTCTACCTTATCAACAAAGTTCTTTATCTCGTCTTCGTATTCGTTTCTTGAAATAACAATTTCTGTTTTAGTTTCCGTTGTCAACTTAACATTTTGCTGATTATGTTCAACCCAATAATTAATCCCAGTAAAACAACCTTGAATATGAACATCATCGTTGTTTTTAAAGTGGTCAATATGGTGTCCACAACAAGGAATTAAGTGCTCTCCAACTAAATTTTCAGAATTATGGTTATTCTCGATTGTTCTTAATAAATGAATTGACATTGCACTTAAAGTCCAATGATTTTCCTTTTCTTTATTGTCAGCAATAATTTCGTTTCCGATTCTAACTTTTACTTGTCCGTGAGCACATAAGTCAATTTCTTCGGGTGTATTCTCCAACCAATGAATGTCTAAAATTTCTATTTCAAATTGTTTATTTTTCATTTTCTTGTGTCATCCTAAAATAGCATACAAAACTCATAATGTATAAAAATCAAGCACTTATGTTCCAACAAAAATACAAATTTTTAAACTTCAACCACAACTTGATTCTTAATCAAATCTTCAAAAGTTTCTCTTTTACTTATTAAATGACCTTTGCCTTCTTTCCATAAAACTTCGGCTGGTTTAAAGCGCGAGTTGTAGTTGGATGCCATTGAGAAGCAATAAGCTCCAGCATTTTTGAAACATAAAACATCACCTTCTTTTATTTCGGCAATTCTTCTGTTATTAGCGAAAGTATCAGTTTCGCAGATGTAACCTACAACCGTGTAAAAACGCTCTTTTCCTTTTGGGTTAGAAATGTTTTCAATCATGTGTTGCGAACCATAAAACATTGGTCGAATTAAATGATTAAAACCACTATCAATTCCGGCGAAAACTGTTGAGGTTGTTTGTTTTACTACATTTACTTTAGCTAAGAAAAATCCAGCTTCACTTACTAAGAATTTTCCTGGTTCGAAAGCTAAAGTTAATGTTCTTCCGTATTCTTTTTCGAAAGCTAGAAAACGTTTCGTTAATTTTTTTCCAAGTTCTTCGATGTTAGTTTCGATGTCACCTTTTTTGTAAGGAACTTTGAATCCCGAACCAAAGTCAAGAAAATCTAATTCTTTGAATTGTTTGGCAGCATCAAATAGAATTTCTGCAGCATACAAGAACACTTCAATATCTAAAATATCGGAACCTGTGTGCATGTGAATTCCGTTGATGTGCATTTTAGTATTTTCAACGATGCGTAAAACGTGCGGAATTTGATAAATTGAAATCCCGAATTTACTATCAATATGACCAACAGAAATATTCTCGTTTCCTCCAGCCATAACATGTGGATTAATACGAATGCAAACAGGAACTTTTGGATATTTGGTTCCAAAATGTTCTAAAACTGAAAGATTATCAATATTGATTTGAACACCAAGTTTGGCAACTTCTTCAATTTCTTCAAAGGAAACGCCATTGGGTGTAAATATAATTTTATCTGGAGTGAAACCAGCATGTAAGCCAAGTTGTACTTCTTGATAAGAAACGGTGTCTAAACCAGAGCCACACTTCTTCAGCAACTTCAAAATCGTAATGTTTGACAAAGCTTTCATCGCATAATTAATTCGAAGGTTTTCCACCTTAGAAAATGCAGCTGTCAAACGGTTATACTGATGCTCAATGGTTGTAGCGTCGTAAACGTACAACGGACTGCCAAATTCTTCGGCAAGCGTAAGTAACTCTTTTGGTTGCATAATAAATGTTGTTAAATTAAGTCGGCAAAGATAAGTTATACTACAAGCAATACAAAGCGAGTTAATATTTCTACGAATTTGCTAATTTTTGCATTGATTTTTTTTCAATACCATAACAATATAGCCATGATAATTGCGGTATCTTTTATATCAGTATGGTTTCAAAAACTTAGCAAGTATAAAAACAAAAATAAAGTTACTAAATTGATATACATTTCTTTTAGGTTTCATTCTATTTAATTACTTTTGTGAAACTTTTTAAACGACAAACTAATACTTATGAATATACACGAATATCAAGGTAAAGAAATTCTAGCAAAATACGGTGTACGCGTTCAACGTGGAATTGTTGCTAATAATCCTGTAGAAGCTGTTGCTGCTGCAAAACAACTGACTACTGAAACAGGTACGCAATGGTATGTTATCAAAGCTCAAATTCACGCAGGTGGAAGAGGAAAAGGTGGCGGTGTTAAGTTGGCTAAAAACTTAGAACAAGTAACTACAATTTCTGAGCAAATTATTGGAATGCAATTGATTACTCCGCAAACTCCACCAGAAGGAAAAACGGTTCACAAAGTTTTGATTGCTGAAGATGTATATTATCCTGGTGAAAGTGAAACTTCTGAATTCTATATGTCAATTTTATTGAATAGAGCTACAGGAAGAAATATGATTATGTATTCTACTGAAGGTGGAATGGATATCGAAGAAGTGGCAGAGCATACTCCGCATTTAATTTTCACAGAAGAAATTGACCCTCAAGTTGGTTTACAAGGTTTTCAAGCAAGAAGAGTTGCTTTTAACTTAGGACTTTCTGGAAATGCTTTTAAAGAAATGACAAAATTTGTTGAATCTTTATATGCTGCTTACATTGGTTCAGATTCATCAATGTTTGAAATTAATCCAGTTTTAAAAACATCTGACAATAAAATTATGGCAGTTGATGCCAAAGTAAATATTGACGATAACGCATTATACCGTCAGCCGAAATATGCTGAAATGCGCGACGTTAGAGAAGAAAATCCAATTGAAGTTGAAGCTAAAGAAGCTGGATTGAACTATGTTGACCTTGACGGAACTGTAGGTTGTATGGTAAATGGTGCTGGATTAGCAATGGCAACAATGGATTTGATTAAATATGCAGGTTTTGAGCCAGCAAACTTCTTAGACGTTGGTGGAACTGCTGATGCAAAACGAGTGGAATTAGCTTTTAGAATTATCCTAAAAGATCCAAACGTGAAAGCTATTTTGATTAACATCTTTGGAGGAATCGTTCGTTGTGATCGTGTTGCTCAAGGAGTTGTTGATGCTTACAAAAATATGGGTGACGCAATCAAAGTGCCAATCATCGTAAGATTACAAGGAACAAATGCAGAAATTGCTAAAGAATTAATTGATAATTCTGGAATGCCAATTTTATCTGCGGTTCAATTCCAAGAAGCTGCTGACCAAGTTCAAAAAGCGCTTTCATAATGAATTGAAAAGGACTTTAGTCCATTTATAAATAAATATAAATCCCGTGTGTAGTGCTCGGGATTTTTTTTTGTAAATTATATGTTAGAATAATTTATTACATTAGCCACAAATAGTTAATAATCATGAAAATACAATTGTTTACAAAGAAAGATATTATTTATATACTTTTATATTTAATCTTTTTTAGTTCAATTCTGATGGTTGTATATTTTGATAAAAAAGATTTTATTACTCCAAACTTCACTGAAATACCAGAGAAAGACGAACTTTCATTACAAAATGATACTGTTTTTGCCAATGATAAAATTATTCCATCTAAAAACAGCATAACTTATATATATCAACCGATTAAATCAATAAATCAAACGATTGATAAAGATTTGAGAGGTAGAGTAAAATATTTTAAATTCCAACTTGAGGAAATAAATATAGTGCCAAAATTAGTTGAGACTAGAATTAATAGAGTAAAAGTAGCTCCGAAAAATAGATATGAGATGCGAAAGGATACAAGATTATTATCCTTAAAGTTTAATGATATTGAATATCTTGAAAAAAAAATGCATTACCAATTTGCATTTAATGAATATGGAAATTATGAAGATTTTTGTAATGAAAACACATTGAATATTCATATGCCCATTGGAGAAGTAAATTTGTATATTAGAGCAGTAGATTTTAGAAATAAAGTTGTAACTAAATATGCAAAAATTGAAACATCTAGTAGAGTTCAATTTACCAAAAGAATATGGTTTTGGCCATTAATGACTCTTATAGCTTTGTCACCATTTCTTTTTTATTATTTTAGGTTTAAGTTGAATAAACAAAAATATGAATTTCAACAACAGTTAGCTCTTGAGCAACAGCGTTCAAAAATAACTGCTGATTTACATGATGAAATAGGAGCTTCATTATCAAGTTTACAAATAAATAGTGCTGTAGCAAGTTTTTTAATTGAAAAAAATCCAGTAGAAGCTCAAAAAATATTAGAAAAAATTGAATCACAATCCGAACATTTATCAGATAAAATTGGAGATATTATTTGGAGTATGAAACCTGGAAAAGAAGAATTTTTAACCTTAACATCAAGAATTAAGAATTTTTCAAATGAGATAGTGGGTTCTACGGATATTAATTATAAAATCGACATTGATGAAAAAATTGATAAAGTCATAACCGACATTTCTGCAAGAAAAAATATAGTGTTGTTTGTAAAAGAAGCTACTAATAATGCTGTAAAATATAGTAAGGCAAAACAATTAGCAATTGTGTTACAATTAATAGAAAATCAAGTTACTATTGAAATTTCAGATGATGGAGTTGGGTTTGATACTTCAATTGTTAAAGGAAATGGTTTAGGAAATATGCAAAAAAGAATTGAAGAGTTAAAAGGTCAATTTAGCATAACATCTGAACTAAATTTGGGCACAAAAGTAAAAGCTACAATTCCGATTGTACTCTAATTTAGGGACAAATTTAGATGAAAATAAAAAATATCTTTGTACAATGGCAATTAGAGTTTTTATATATGATGACAGTAACGAACGAAGAGACAGTTTGAAAGCATTGTTAATGCTGAATGACCAACTCAAGTTTGTGGGCGAAGCTATGAATTGTGCTACTGTAAATGAAGATATAGAAAACTTTTATCCTGATGTGGTTTTGATGGATATCAATATGCCCGAAGTCAATGGGATTGAAGGTTTGCGAATTATAAAAACTAAGCATCCAGAAGTAAAAGTATTGATGCAAACTGCATTTGACGATTCTGATAAAATATTTACATGCATTATTAATGGTGCTAGTGGCTATATATTAAAGAAAGATAAACCACAGCGAATTCTTCAGGCAATTGAAGAAGTTTATCAAGGTGGTGCTGCCATGAATCCTGGAATAGCACAAAAAGTATTGGATTATTTTAAACCCAAAGAAATTAATAATCCTTTGTCACCTAAAGAAACACAAGTTTTAGCTCTTTTAGCTGAAGGACTTTCCTATAAAATGGTTGCTGATAAACTAGGTGTTAGTTATGCAACGGTAAATACACATGGTAAACGCATTTATGAAAAACTACATATATCTTCGTTAGGCGAAGCTATTGCTTATTATTACAAAAATCTAAAGCAATAGATTCTTTTCATTTTTGTTACCCTGAGCTTGTCGAAGGGCTTCTATTGTTCTTCAAAATCCCTTGTCACTTGATTAAGGGATTTTTTGTTGTAATCAAATGTTAATATTTGTTATGCAATTATTTATGGAAGGCAAAAATCCGTTAAACAACGGTAACAATTTCAGTCGATTAACGGAAGATACTATTGTGTAAATAAATAACCTTTGAAAATAATTTCAAAATAGAGGTAACAAATATAAAACCCAATTGATATACCAGTAATAACATTAATAGTAAACAAAATGAAAAATCTAAAAACAACAATTTTATCAGCATTTATTGCATTGAGCTGTTTAACAAATGCCAATGCACAAGAAAACAAGCTAAAAGCTTCGGACGGGAAAAAAGGATACAAAAAAGTAGTTCTTTCTTTAGGCGGAGGAACTTCTATGCCAAGCAGTGATGGCAAAGACAAAGCTTTTTTGAGCAACTCAACAGCAATTAATGCCGATTTGTTTTTGCCTTTGGTTAGAAAAGGTTGGGATGGTGGCGGTGCTAGAGACCACATAAAAGGACATAAAATGGATTTTGGCTTAAACGTAGGTGGAACTTACAACTTTGGAGGAAGTGGCGGTTTTGGAACAACTCCAAATCCATTTGCAGTAACTGGACAAACTTCAAGTATGGTTTCTGATAGAGGAGCTGAAGCTGCTCCTGGTTTTAGAATGGGAGCAGGCCCACAAGTTAATTTGTACTTTGGTAAATTTATTGTTTCGCCAATGATTTTAGGAGAATATTTTTCGATGACACAAAAAGAAATGAGCATAGTGCAAACCACTCAATACAACGGTCAAAGTTATGATTTCAATTTGGCAACTTTACCAGAAACCAAAACAAGTGGTTTTGCAGTAACACCAAAACTAAGATTACATTATATGTTTAACGATCGTTTTGGTCTTTTTGCTGATGCAAGTTATACCATGGGACCAAAAATCGAAACAACCGTTTCTAAATTAATTCCAAATGGAAATCCGTCACCACAAAGCGGTAGTTACAATATTCAACAATTACAAACCGGAACCATAGTGAAAGGTGAAACAAAATCAACGGCTTATAGTGCTATGGGATTTAATTTTGGTGTGGTGATTGGTTTAAGGAAAAGAAATCCAAGAGATATATGTGCCGCTTGCTTACAAACTGGCCATAATTCAATGCAATGCACAGCAATGGTTTCTTCAAGTGGAAGTGGTTCCGTTGTTAAAGAAAATACTGATGATATTAGAAAAGGTTGGAATGGATTAGCAGATGCACCAGAAGAATTAGAACCAACAACACCAAGCAATGCAAGAACTATCAATAATTGTTGTGATGCAACTGTTACAGGAAGTATTCAATGGGATAGACCTGGTGGCGCATTCACTTTAGTTACTGCAACACCATCTTTAGGCTCTTATACCTTGTCTAGTATTTCAGGTGGAATCGTTTTTAATTCAACAATAAATTGTCTTACTTATAGTGGATGTGCTGATCCATTTCCAATAAAATATAAAGTAAACGGAGTACTTGTTGGTACAATTGCAAATACAACAAATTTTACAATTCCTGCATCAGCATTTCCAACACCTGGTGGATATACAATTACTGTTATTGGAATGTGTGGTGGGTCAAAATGCAAAGCAAAAAAACTTCAAATAACAATATTGTAAATATTAACTCAATTATAAAATTATGAAAAAATATATAAAATTCTTAGGGATACTATTTAGTATTCTATTAATAAGTTGTGGTTCAGATGATGATCCTATTGTTACTGCAACTTGCGATAGCACGAATACAGAATTTAAACAATTATACAATCAAACAGTAGCTTCAACGGTGTTAAACAATGATATTGTTAATTACGATAGTGAAATACATTCTTACACTTTTGAAGTTACAACTGCCAAAACGATATGTAGTGTTGGTTATCAAAGTCAACCAGCTTTGAGTGCAGTACCTTATGTTATTGAAGTGTGGGATGTTACAACTTCAACTCCAATCTTAAAAGGCTCAGTATCTTCAACTTTTTCATCAACTGCAACTTCGTATGTATCTTTTTCAACAACAATTCCTTTAATTGTTGGAAATAGTTATATGGTAAAAAGAATTCAAACAAGTTGGGGTACAGATATTTCAAATACAGTAGGAAGAATGGTTTGTACAGTTACAGGTGCTCCTTTGTCGGCATTTCCATATACTTTTGGAAGTTTAAAAATCACAGGTTCGTCTTTATATCAAAACGCGATTACTCAAACAAATTGGGCAATTCCTTACATCGACATTGTTTTTGAATAGATAATAATAATTTTTGTTTAAGTTAGTTACTAAAAATCCCGAGTTTGTTGCTCGGGATTTTTTTATTTAGTTTTCTCAGCAAATGCAATCACATGACCATCTAAATCAGAAAAATAAAATGCTGTGTCATTCCAATTACGTTCTTCAATTTCGCTAATGATTTTTATATCTAAATTTTTAATGTTTTGATATTCTTCTTGAAGATTTTCAACAATAAAATACAATTCGCATCTTGGAATTCCGCTTCCTAAATTAGGATGAGTTAGAGTTGGAGTAATGATTTTAGCAATTCCATCATTGGGCATTAATCCGATTTTGCAGAAATCATTTAATATAAATTCTGTCATTCCTGGTACATTCAAATCAGGTTTTTTTCTGAAAACGGTTTGATAAAAATTAGTACTTTTTTGTTGGTCTTTTACATAAAGTATAATTTCTGTGTGCTTGATTTTTAAGGACATTTTGATTAATTGAATAAGCTAATTTAAATAAAAAATCCCATCTAAAATAGACAGGATTTATATTTTGTAGTTTAGAACAAGTATTATTTTTTTACCGAACAAGTATTAATTCCTAATAAAGGATATAACGGACAGAAACTTACTAAACTAGTTAAAGCAAAAATCGCTGCTGCAACTACTGCTACGATTCCTAAAGTTCCAGTAATTGTTCCGTTGTAGAATAAGAAAGCTAACACTGCAGCAACAATCAATCGGATTATTTTATCTGCTGTACCCATATTTTTTTTCATAATTAATAAAGTTTAAAGATTAATATGAAGCAAATTTAATGCTCATAAATCAACTATGCAGTGACTTAAGTCACAAGTCTAAAATTTCTATGGTTGTGGCACTTTGTTTTACTTTTCCTTCGAGTTCTAATTTCTTAACAATTCTACTGATTACCTCTCTTGCAGTTCCCAATTCACTTGCAATTTGACGATGTGAAATTTTCAAAGGATTGTTTTGCGTGACTAAAACTTTTTCTTTTAAATAGTCTAAAACACGTTTGTCGAGTTTTTCAAAAAGTAGGGAATTTATGGTATCAAGTAAATCGGAATAACGCAAATTATATTGCAAGAAGAAAAGCGAATTGAAGTCAGGAAATTGTTTGGTCCATTTGCTAAGTTTTTCTGCCGGAATTAACAGCAAGTGCGAATCTTCTTCCGTTACGGCATAAATCTTACTTGGTTGGTTGTTGATTCCTGCAGAAAATGACATGATGCAACTTTCATTCGGTTGAATGTAGTACAATAGCAGTTCTTTGTCTTCGTGTTTGGTATAAACTTTTAAAACGCCTTTTAAAACTAACGGAATTACCTTGATAAACTGACCTTCACGTAATAATTCAGTGTCTTTTGGAACTTCTTTTTCTAAAGCGTGCTGAACTATTTCTGAAATCAATTCAGTGTTAAAATGTGGAAATTGTTGCTTTATTTGAACAGCTAAATCCATTGTTTAGTCCTTTTTATTCTTACCGTTTTTGTATTGTACTTTCTCTACAATTTCGATTTTTTTAGTTGGCTTTTTGTCTTTGAAGTTTGGTTTTGAAGCTGGTTTTTTCTTGAAATCACCTGGCTTAAACTCTTTTTTCGGAGCTGTTCCTTCTGGTTTTTTAAATTCTTTTGGTTGTGCTTCTTTTTTGTGAATTGCAATGACATCCATAGGATTCTTCGGATTTTCTTTTGTTCCACGTAAGTGAATTACCAAGCCGTTTAGGAAATTACGCAATACTTGATCGCCACATTCCATAAATTTTGGATGGTCTTCACTTCTAAAAAAGTTACCAATTTCACCTTTAGACATTCTGAAATCTACTAATTTTAAGATTTCTTCTATTTGGTCGTCACGAAGCATTAATGCTACACGTAGTTTTTTGAAAATATCGTTGTTGTTCATTTTTTTACTGTATTTGAATCAAAATAGAATGTTGAATATTCAACAAGGAATTTTGAATTATGAAATTTAAAACAGCCAAAGGTACGCTTTTTTGAAACCCTCACGCCATAATTTTTCGTTGTGTTGTCCGTCTTTTACAATAATTTTTTTGTTTAGTTTTTTACATTCACAACGTTTAGTGTTGACTTGAACTTCCATGTTGTTTAAATCGCGAACCATATCTTCATCGCCTTCATTGTCTCCGCAAAGGAAATAAATTTTGGTTTTGAATGTTTTCGTTTGCTCCATTAGTTCGAAAATTTCTTTTCTGTTGAACCAAAAGGAAGGCGAGAAGCAACCTACTTTTCCAAAAACATTCGGGTATTTTAAAGCACCATAAAACGATACCAATCCGCCAAGTGAGCTTCCAAAAAGCGCTGTATTGTTGGCATTGGTTTTGGTTCTGTAGTTTTTGTCAACATAGGGTTTTAGGGTTTTTACGATAAAGTCTAGGTAATTATCCGCATTGCCTCCGCCATACTTTTGGTGTTTGAAAGGTGTTAATTCTTCCATTCGTTTTTCGTTACCGTGTTCGATACCGATGACGATTACTTGTGCCGAAATGCTGTCTAAGGTTTCATCAACATTCCATTCGCCAACGTAAGAAGTTTTGGCATCAAACAGGTTTTGACCATCGTGCATGTAGATAACAGGATATTTTTTCTTTGGATTTGTGCTGTACTCTTTTGGCAAATACACCCAAATTTTCTTAGTTGTATTTAATTGTGGTGCTTCTATTGAAAAAGTAGAAACTTGCTTACTAGCAGTACTTTCTTGCGCATTAGAGTTGCAAAATAGGATTCCAAATAAAAGGGTTAAAATGAATTTCAAGCGAATTAATTTTTAGAATTTAACAAATAATTATATTTTAGCTAAAAATAATCATTTTGATGAACACTAAGGAGCAAAAATTAAGTTTATTAGCAGACATGATTGCATTTGCTATTGTAGATGGCGAATTGCACGAAAGAGAGTACATGTTTCTTTCGATAATTGCAATAGAACTTGGCGTAAACAAAGACGAGTTGAAACAACTTTTTCATGAAGAAAACCGTAGTGAAATCATCAAAAGTGAATTTGAACGCATTCAGCAATTTTATAGATTGGCGCTTTTGATGCATTGCGATGGTGTTTTGCACGAAAGAGAACAAATCAAAATACACGAAATAGGAATCAATATGGGATTGAATCCATTTGCAATGAAACGCGTTTTAAAAGCCATGGAACAATCACCAACACGAATGGTTTCACCAGATTATTTACTGGAAGTTTTTCAAGAGCAGCTGAATTAAACTTTAAAAAGGTGAGTAGGCATAAATCGTTATTAATAACTTTTTACTCTACAATTTTTGGATAAAAATCTTGAGTTGAATTTGTGTAATAGCTATTGTTTATTCTGATTAAGTTTTGAAAATATTTAGGTTGTTCTGCTCCTTTGGGAAAAAGTGTTAATTGTTTTCTATTTCCAACTATTCTGTCCCAAATTCCAATATTCTCACCTTTTATTGTTGTTGAGAAATAATATAAATAAGGTCCAATCCAATTTTTGTATTCTTCTTTAGTAATTGTTTTGTTTGGGTTCAATATTTCAAAGTTTAAGTTTTTGGCAATACAGTTTTGCAATTCTACTGCATTAAGAGGAATGTTTTTATATGTTGTAATAACATCAAACTGAGGATCAATAAAGACCCATTTTTTTATATCATGGAGATATACTTCATTAACAACATGTCCACCACCAGATTTTACTTCGCTTATATCCTTTGTCATTAGTCCAAGACTACGAACCTTGAATCCTAACGAAGATAAACATTGTTTTGCAACACTGCTGTATTCAACACATCTAAATTGTTTTCCTTTCATAGCTTCTCTCAAAATAAACACAGCATCACTTTTTTCTGGAATGTTATCTCCATTGTGTTTCCATCTTGTTTGTACCCAACTTTGAATTTTTGTAATCTTTTCAAAATCGGTTTTACATTCTTTGACTAAGCTATCAAGTTCGAATTCGGTTCTTAATTGAGTTAAATCTTCACTTTTGGAGATATCTCTATAAACTAAACCAAAATCTTTTGTTGCTAATGAATCAAAAGCAAGTTTACTTACTTCTTGGCTAATAGAATCCTTACCAAAGTTTAAAAGTCCTCCAAGTCTTGGAGACATCCAAAAACTGAACGCAATAAAACTGATTAATAAAGTTAAAAATATTTTTAAAAACTTCTTTTTCATCGTTTCCAGAATTAAAATGGCTACTAACTTTGGGGCTTTCGCTCTATGCTGCTGCAATCACTGACCAAATCAAAATTACAAATTTTCTTCGAAAGATAGAACTGTGGTCGCCAGATTATTTACTAGAAGTTTTTCAAGAGCAGTTGAATTAAACTTTAAAAATGGTGAGTTGCCATAAACAGCTTTTTAACAATGGTTTACGGCTTGGAGATGTAGCGATTTTAGCACTAAAGTTCAAAAGAATTACTGCAGTTGAACTTTGCACAAATGTTTCATAGAAGGCTTCTGCCACTATATTTCCAAGCCGATGTTGTCTGCAAGCCTATTTTGGACGCCAAACAGGTGTTTCATTTCTTTTTGGTTCATTTGTTAAACGAATTTTTCTTTTTGATTTTACGTTTATTAACCATACGTCATATTGCTTTGAAGTTCCACTTGAATATGCAATCCACTTGCCGTCTGGCGACCAAGATGGTGAATAGTCTTCTAAAATATCGTTTGTCAAATTTGAAATACTTGTTCCGTCAGCATTCATAATAAAAATTTCATAATTTTTTTCTTCTGTCGTCCCATAAAATGCAATTTTTTTTCCATCAGGTGAGAACTTTGCACCTGAGTCAAACCCCTTTTTGTATGTCAGCTGTTTCTCATTGCTTCCATTCTTGTCCATAATAAAAATTTCACCATTGGTTGTTTTTAAAGTGTCAACCATTTCTACAAGTTGTCTCGTAAAAAGTATTTTTTCGCCGTCGTTTGACCAAGTTGGAACTTCTTCGAATAAATCATTATCCGTGAGTCTAACTAAATTTGAACCATCGGAATTCATTGAATAAATCTCTCTGTTTTTATTGTCTCTGTCTGACGTAAAAACAATTTGTTTTCCATCAGGAGACCAACAAGGTAAATAGTCGTTTGATGAATGATTAGAAATATTTACTTGATTTTTACCATCGGCATCCATTTTGTAAATTTCATTGTTGCCGTCACGGTTTGAATAGAACAAAATATACTTTCCGTCTGGCGACCAAGATGACCAAAAATCTAATGATTTATTATTAGTCAAATTTGTAACATTCTTTCCATCTGCGGTCATAGAGTAAACTTCAAAGTTTCCGTCTCTTGTCGTTAAAAAGGACAAAACGCCTGAAGGTAGTGTGTCATTAATATCTTCACTCAACGTTTTTGATGCCGTCTTACAAGATTGAATACAAAATAGCAGTATTATGTATGTAGTAATAGAAATTATTTGTCTAAGCATAAGTTTTATTAGTTGAATTTGTTAGAGTTTGTCAGTTCTCTGAAAGAATTGCAACGTTCTCCAGCTTTCGCTCTGTTGCTGTTGCGAACACTGACCAAAACAAAACTACAACTTTTCTTAGAAAGATAGAACTGTGGTCGCCAGATTATTTTCCACGAAGACTAAATAGTAAGTGTACGTCTAGCATTTGTGCAAAATCGTTGTTACCGGTTGCTTTATACTTGACATTTCTTTTTCCAAATCTGCTGATTTATTTCGAGGCTTTCGATTGTTGAATATAAAATATTATCCTTAATATGAATTTCAAGTCCATTAATGATAATTATTTCTTCGTTATTAAAATTTCTAATATCACAACAAGTTTCTTCATCCCATTTATCCTTCCAAATTTCAGAAAGTATAAAATGAGCAATAATACCTTTGTTTGTATTGTCTAAAATTTTAATCAGTTCTGGTGTAGCTTTTTTTCCAATTGCTACAATACTGTTTGCAGGATCTCCGTAAATTCTTGGCGACATTGTTTTGACTAAAACTATGTAAGCATCTTTATTATTAATGTTTTGAATTAGAGAATCTAAATTTTTCTTTTGAGCAAAACTCAAATTAAAACTTAAGAAAAATAGAGTAGAAGTAATACTTATAAATTTTTTCATTTCGATGTTTTTATTTATTCCAATTTCCCTAAAGTTGCAGATAACGTAATGCCGCTTTGCGTCTGTAACTGCTGCAATCACTGAACAAAACAAAACTACAACATTTCTTAGAAAGATAGAATTGTAGTTACCAGTTTATTTTCCATGAAGATTAAACTGCAAGCTCAAGTCGAGCATTTTGCAAAATCACGGTTTAGTGTAGTTTTAATATTGAACTTTATTTAGGGACACTTTTTTTTATCAAAGAATAGAATTCATCAAAATTGGAATATTCTTCTTCAATTAATTTTATTTTTTTTCCTGATTTCAATATCAAATAATGATTTGTCCAAGAATTATATTTTGCCTTAATAAATTGTTTTTCAAGTTTTGTGATTTCTACAAAATAGATGCGACGTTTTTTGAGAAGATTGTCAATCTCTAAGTAGTTTTTATAGATTTTTATTTGCTTAAGATTTGATAAATAAAAAACACAATATAAAATGAAGCTTACAAATAGCGTTATACAGATTTGCTTGAGATATAATTCTCTTCCAACAGGATTGGGTTCATTATGATTTATAAGGAAAAGCAAAAAAAGCATAAACACAATTCCGAAGAGCACAATTGTGATATTATGGCTACTCTTATGTGATTTGCATAGTATTTTTTCGTTCATTTTTGCTCTCGTTTTTCAAAAATCACACATAAAGTAATCAGCTTTCAACCTGTTATAGCTGCGAAGACTGACCAAAACAAAACTACAACTTTTCTTAGAAAGATAGAGTAGTAGTCACCAGATTATTCTACACGAAGACAAAATAGCAAGCGCAAGCCCAGCAATAGCGGCAAACATGTGTTGTGTGTAGTGCTTTTTTATATAAAGTTTAGTATGCTCCGAGAAATTTATGTCCATTAAAATGAATCATATGGTCTGGGTTATCAGCAATCCAAACTTCAGTTTCCCATGCTACATCCATAACCCATTTTCTAAATGTAGTTCTATTGAGAAAAGCTGTTACGAAAATCAATTCTACTTTAGAATCTTTCAGGAGTTTTTTTAATTGATGAACTCGAATTTCTGTCATTGGACCAGAACTGTGAACTGCTTCTATGAGATAAAGCCAATTATTTTTTTCACTATAAGCGATTATGTCAGGAAGTTCATCGTGAGAAAGTTCAAAGAAATTAAGTTTCTTTAATTCTTCTATTTCCATATGCAATGACTTGTTTGATGTATCACCAATATATAGAACAGAACAATCACTACCAAAACGTGGAAGAAACTGTTCAATAATTTCTTTCTGTAAAATATTGTGCTCTCCAAGAGAAAGTTCAAGCGGTTTTCCGCTTGGAAGTTTTACTGGAATTTGTTCAAGGTCTCGTTTTCTTGAAAGAATTTCAGCGAGACTTGGTTTATTATCATTGAACTCTCTTAAAGAATTTTCCCAATCTTTAGTTTTATATTTAACTATTAGATTTTTGAAATCAGGATGCAATGCATATCCTCTCGTTGGGTCATTTGTTGCAGAGCCTTTATTAACGCCACTATTTATTACTATATCAGCTAACACAAGAAGTTTTAAGTCTTTTCTACGAATATCATCATAAGAACCTGGCGAGATATTTTCTTCAAAATTGTCATTGACAATTTTTATAATCTCTCGAGACTTAAGATTAGCATTTTCAATTGCTTTACTCCAATCTTTTTTAACTCCAGCAACTGCTAAAAAACAAACCGCCATTTTCTCCATTGCTCTTTCAGTTTTTGAATTCAATGGAATTCCAACACTCTCTAAAATTTCAAGAGCTTCATTAATAATTTTCTTTACTGATTGAGATTTTGTGCTTTTAGTAATATAGTTTTTCATATTTAAAATAGAGTAAGCACATTATTAGCTTGCATTTTTTTTTCTAAGATTTCTTCTGATGAATATAAATCATCTTTTATATAACATTCTTTTAAAGACAATGCCATTTGATAAGCCAAAAGTGGAGGAACAGCGTTTCCAATTTGATTAAATCTTTGCGTTTCATTTCCTATAAATTCAAACCAGTCTGGAAAACTTTGTAATCTTGCAGCTTCACGATGCAATAATCTTCTGCGTCTTCCGTCTTCGAGTTTTACACGTTGCATATCGCCAGTAGCACCAGCAAGATTCCTACAAGTTAAAGTTCTTGCAGGTTTATTAGGATATAGATCTCTTGGATTAATACAAGAAGAAGCTTTTTCATATTTAGCGACATAAGTATCCATTGAAGCAGTGAAAAATTTGCTTTCAGGAGGAGTTGTGTACATTAAATCACCAATAGCTTCTCCAACAGTTACTTTATGAGGATTGGGTTTTGGAAAATTAAATTTTGCTCGATGTCCAATTACAAAAAGTCTTTCACGATTTTGTGGAACTCCAAAATTAACTGCATTCAATAATTTGTAATCAATTATATAACCTAATTTTTGAAGTTCAGTAATCACTAATTCAAAATATCCCTTGTTTGCATATAAAAGTCCACGAACATTTTCAAACATAAAAACTTTTGGTTGTAGTTTTTTTACAGCATCTATAAAAAGAGGAAAACCATCTCTAGCATCTTCAATACCTTTTTGGTTTCCACCAACACTAAAAGGCTGACAAGGCGGACCACCAATAATAATTTCGGCATTTGGATATTCAAAAGAGAGATCGAGTTTTATTGCGTGACAATCTCCAATCAGATTTTTTTTATAGGTTTCAGAAGCGGCCACTTCCATTTCAAATCCAATGGTTTTATATCCAGCAGCTTCAAAGCCTAACGATAAACCACCACAACCAGCAAATAAATCAAGAACAACTTCATTTTCAGTTATTTTTGGTTTTAGCGTAGTGTTTATGTGATCTATATAATTCATAAATAATTTTTGTCAAATTTAATCAAAAGTAGCTTAATTAAAAAGTTACATCTTGAGAGTTTTCAACCGTTTATTAAGAATTTTTAATGGTATCAATTAAGTTCTTTTTACCGCGATTTTAGCATTACACACAACTTGTATATAAACGCAACGTTATAGCTGAAATACACCCAAATAAGGTAGGATTAGCACCACTCGATTGCGTATTTTATTCAAATCTACAAAACTAAAATTTGTCTTACAAGGAAAGTAAGTTTTTATCTTCCAATGACAATCCAGTTGGTTCCATCGCTTTGTACCATGTAGCGTTGGTTAGCATTTAGAGTATTTATGGTGGCATTGGTAACATCGTCATAAATACCACCACCAGAGGTAGAAAAGGTTTTTGGAGTAATTCCGTTGCTTCCAATGATGATGAAGATTTTTCCTAAATTGGCAACAGCATCTGGTAATCTTACATTGGCAATAGTATTAAAAACCCTTACAGTATATTCAGATAAACTAACATTATAAACTCCAGTTCCGCCAGTAGTAGAGTAGGGTTTTACATTGGGATCTACCCAAGTTGGAGGAGCGCCTGCACCATTACTTGACAATACTTCGCCAAGATTTCCTGCAGTATTATTTGGCATCAAAGAACCCGAAAACTTGATGCTTCCAGAAACGTCTAATTTTTCAGTAGGATTAGATTCACCTATACCAATTTTTCCTAAAAAAGCATCATTCATATTGGTGCCATAAATTTGATTTCCAATAGAAAGTTGGTTGCTACCATTAATGTTTGGAACTTGCGCTTGATTTCCAATTCCGATATTGCCATCTCCAGTTTGCAAATTGCTCAATGCAAAATAGCCCAAACCTGTGTTAAAACTTCCATTAACGAAGTAAAGCGAACCAATACCATAGGCAGAATTCTGACTTCCACTGGCATTGGTAATTAAAGCATTGGTTCCGAAAGCAGCATTCTGATGACCAGTAACATTACTTCTAGCGGCATAATCTCCATAGGCAGCATTACTAATTCCGCTCAAATTTTCAATCAATGCTTGATTTCCAATCGCTGTATTAAAATTTCCAGTCGTATTTTTAAGCATAGTACCAAATCCTATACTAATATTATAGCCTCCAGTAGTATTAGTTGACAATGAAGAAACTCCCAGCGCTATGTTATGCACTCCAGTTGATAATGGGTTCAATGCATTTACACCAAGCGAAACCGTATTTATTCCAATAAGTCCTGCTCTTACATTATTTCTTTTGAAAACTATATTAGCATTATCAGTTGTTCCAATGAAGTTTGTTGCTGGATTTGTTCCTGCATTTCCTGTTAAATTCCAACCTGAGGAAGCAGAAAAATTGGTCCAAATAGTTCCGTTAAAATACCAAAAACCACTAACTGCATCGGTTTGAAAGACTAACAATCCTGTTGCAGGTGAAGCTATGGCTAGTTTTTCTGCTTCGGTCATTCTAGGAATTAGCAAACCACCATTAGATGAGGTTATATCTAGCATTGAACTTGCATTTGGGCTACTAGTTCCAATTCCAACTTGAGAGAAAGCTGAAATTTGTGTAAGAAAAATGGTAGTTATAAGTAGAATAATTTTTTTCATAATTATTATATTTGTATATACAAATATAATAAAAACAATTTACAAAGAAAAAACCCTACCAAATCTTAAGGAAATATTTATTTTTAATTTAAACGATAGGCGATGATGTTATTTTCTGCCCAATAAGTGCTGCCAAATCCTGTTATATTTTGGGTTGTATTTGCAAAAACACAATTACCAGCTACATAATAGTAAGTTGTGCTAGGATTAGGATTGTCGATGATTACTGTTCCTGTTAGCATCGAATAGTAACTAGTTCCAGGATGGTTTCCACTAATCAAATTGGAACCCACTATATGTCCTGATGGAGTTGGATTTGCAAATGGACTTTGTGAAAATGTTGATCGTACCCAAAAGAAAGAATCATTAGGAGATATAACTAACGAAGCTCTTGCCATTAACATATTTACATTAACTGCAAACCGACCTTGAGGAAGTGTTATCGAAGACCCTGTTTGTAAATAGACAGCCGTATTATAATTAATAGTAATTCCAGTAGCACTTAAATCTCCAATAATATTATTAATTGCTACAGGTTGCCAAGTTCCTACACCAGTTGCATTTGAAGTTAGTACTCTACCAGTTGCTTGTGTACCATCAACAATTCTAACAGCTCCTGAAGTAGCACTGTTTACATGTAATAAATTACTCGGAGCCGGCGCACCAATTCCTACATTTCCAGCACCAGATATTGTCATTCTAACAGGCACTGATGCTATTGCTGTTCCAGATGCAGGATTTACAACATTGGTAGTTTGAAAAACCAATCCGCCTGTCGATTGATCAGTATTGATAATTGATGTAAAACCTGAGCCAGCCATAGAACGAATTGCACCATTGTAATACGAATTAAAATAAATTCCAGGCCAATCGGCAACCATCGAAATACCTTGGCTTGTAGTAGAGTTTCCTCTAAAAAGCGCTGTGGTGTTTCCGGTCATTCCATCAACTTGAAACCTTGCCAAACTAGGATTGGTAGTTCCAATGCCAACATTACCTCCTAGTGGTTGAAAACTTATAGGATCGGAAAAAGCACCATTATATCCTGATTGAAACCAAGCTGCATAATTACTTGCTGCACCGCCTTTGCCTATATCTAATCCTTCATTATTACTTCCGATTCTTACCATAGCGTTTGTAGTTGTGTTAGGAAGTGTTGGTGAAGCAAAGTTTCTAAAAACCGATAATTTTGCTGGTGCTGTTGCTAATCCGATACCAATATTTCCTGACGACAAAACACGCATTCTTTCAATGTTATTAGTTCCAATAGTTACATCATTGTTATCAGTCGTACCCATAAAATTTTCAGTAGCTCCAATCGTTGATGTTCCGTATGTAGCAGGAACTGCCGGTGAGGTTATAGCTGTGTTTCCGTCTAATTCCCAACCAGGTGTTGCCACGATTGCAATCCATCGTGAAGTTGAGTTGTTCCAATAATAAAATCCAGCAATAACATTGTTAGGAGCAATTCCAGCAGGTGCAATGTTGTAAACTAATGTTGAGGTTACTAGTGGTCCAGCATTTGGATTTATAATAGTAGTATTATCTAAAATTGAGGTCAATTGAACTCTAGGTATCAAAACGCCATTATTGGTTGATTCAACATCTAAAGCTGCTTTTGGAGCTGTAGTATTTATTCCAACTTGAGCAAATGTTACTATCGGAAAAAAGAACAAAAATAAAATGCTTTTATGCATCATTGAGATTATTAGTTGGTTATAATTTTTTGATTTCATGACTATTTTTTTTTGAATGTTGTTTTTTTTATCAATTTGTTTTGGTTGATGATATTAAGTTCATAATCGCCTTTTTCCATTTTATTTATGTTTAAATAAATCTTATTGGAAGGCAATTGTTCAATTTTAGATTCATATGTAATTTTGTTTTGAGGCATTGAAAATTAATTAGTGAATCGAATTTTAATAGGGAAAAAAGAAATATTTTCTATGCGTGTATCGTCATTACAATCATCATCTGTGCTAATATCGTTGCCACCTGTATCACCAACAATTCTCATTCGTCTAATAAAGTTTGTTGGCTCTGTTACGGAAACAGTATTACTAGAATCTCCTACCGGACCTATAAATTGTGCTCCAGCACTTGGTGAAACGAAATCAATAGTGGTTTCGTTAGTTGAAAGTATTTGAGAAATTCTTCTGCCTCTTGGAGCAGTAAACACAATTCTTCGAAAAGTTTCAATCACTTGGCTATAATCAGATACTGTTTCTGTAGCTGTAAATCGTATTTCGGCTTCAATTTGATTTCCGTTTACAACATTCAAAGCTATCCTTGTAACTATTCGCGGACCATTGCCATTGAATTCTCTATCGCCACCAATTAGTGTTTTTGGACATAGCGTTTGACTAATACTATTTAAAAAAATATGTACGTCGTTGTCAGTATTTTGATAGGGTGTATTTGCTCTAGATAAAACCATGAATTTAGCATTTACCGGCATGTTAGCTCTATTCTGATTAAAAATTTTCCATCGGTTTCTGTTGTACCAAACACCGGTTGGATTTGTATTAGAAACACCTTCAAACAATGGTGTAGTAAAAACTAGATTATTTCGACCATCATTAGTTGTTGGATTGTTTATTGTAAAGTTATTTCCGGTAGTAGTAGCGGCATTAGCAATAAATATTGTATTGTCTATAACTATATTAAAACTAATATTACTTAGAAATAATGATAAATCAAGATTTAAAATTGTCCATTTATTGAGAGAAGGTGCATAAGCAATACCAACTTCAATTGGTGTTCTGAAGGAAGCTTTTGTTATTAAAAATTTAGCATCCGGATTGCCATTTAGCAAAGGATGGTCAATTGTTGTATAATTTCTTGAAGAAGTTCCAGAAGTATGAACAAAAGCATTGTCTCCTCTTGGAACAGCTAAAACATTAAACTTAGTGTTTTCTGGAATTCCACTTGCTATAGGTGTATTAATAATCCACTTATCAGCATAATAATAAACACTATAAGAACCAGTAAAGTAAGGGCCAATTGTTCCCCAATCTGGAGTCACAATTAAAATTAAATCGGGATTGTTATTTATTAAAGGATTATCGATAATACAATTTGAAGGAAATTCTCCGCTACGAATTTCTCTAAATTCATCATCAGAATAGGTAGCAATGTGTTTGAAAGAAATTTGGGCTTGTAATAATGAACAAGTAAATAAAATTAAAAGTGTCATTTTTTTCATAATGGTTTTGTTTTGATTGTTAAACAAGACAAATGTCTAACAAACAGTAACTAATCATCATGAGTATTGTAACAACAATTATAACGAATGTAACAAGCTGTTACAAGCCAGTAAAATCAATGATTTTGCAGTAAATTATTTGTTTTCCATGTACTCTGTTGGCGTACATTGATACATTTCTTTGAAGCATTTTGAGAAGTAAGACACATCATTAAATCCGACAGAATAGGCAATTTCTGAAATAGTTCCATTGCCTTTTTTTAATAATTCGGCTCCAACTTTTAAGCGTTCATTTCTTAGAAATTCTGTGGAAGAAACTCCTAATAATGATTTTAATTTTCGATGCAATTGCATTCTACTCATTCCAATTTCAGCAGCAAAATCCTCTGTAGAATAGTCAGAATTGGATAAGTTTTTATCTAAAATCTTTTGTAATCGTTCGATAAATTTTTCTTCTTGCGAATTAATAACTATATCAACAGGACGTAAAACTAATTCTTGACTGTAACGTTTGTGTAGTTTTTTGCGTTCAGCAATCAATTGATTTACAGTTGCTTTTACAATTTCGTTATTAAATGGTTTGGTTAAAAAAGCATCAGCAGTACTTTTCAAACCTTCTAAATGGGCTTCGTCAGATGTTTTTGCCGTTAATAAAATTATAGGAATGAAAGAAGTTAATTCATTGTTTTTAATGGTTTTAGTAAATTCATAGCCATCCATTTTTGGCATCATAACATCAGAGATAATGCAATCTGGGATTTCCTTTTCAGCTATTTTTAGAGCTTCTTGTCCATCTTGTGCTTCAATAATTTTGAAATCGTCTTTAAAAATTTCTTTTAAAATCATTCTAATATCTGCATTATCATCAACTAACATTAATAATGGTAATTCACTGTTTTCAAATTCATTAGTAATCTTCTTTTCGTTTACATTTTGTTCGTTTACAATGATTGCATTTGGATTTTCTTTAGACAGCGGAAGATTAATTTTTATATGTAATTTTTTTGAATTTAATTTTGTTTCAATCGTACCTTGATATAAATCAACCAGTTCTTTTACAAGCGTTAATCCTATTCCGAAACCTGATTTATTACTATCTTTTTGATAAAAATAATCAAACATTTTGGAAATATCTTCTTGTTTTAAATCTACTGTTTCATTTGAAATTTCTAATGTGAGTATATCATTATCTTGTGTGGTTTTTACTTCAATTGTCCCTTTTTCTATTGTATATTTTATTGCATTTGTTACCAAATTGGAAACTATTTTTTCTAATACATCTTTATCAAAATAATTATTATCTTTAGTTTTTTGAATTGATTTTTTGAACTTCAATTGTTGTTCCTCTGCTAACAATTCAAAAGGTTCCATCATAGTTGCTAAGAAATTGCTGATGTTTCCTTGTTTGAATAAAAGTTTCAAATTACCACTATCAATTTTAGAAAGTTCCAATAATTGGTCAACTAATTCAAGCATTCTATTGGCATTTTTATCAATCATATTCAGTTGCTTACTTTCATATTCTGAAACAGATTTTGATTGTAATAGCTGTAATGGACTTTTGATTAAAGTCAACGGTGTTCTGAACTCATGAGAAATGTTTGCGAAAAATTTAGCTTTAACTTCACTTAAATTTTGTATCTGAATTTTTTCTTTTTCAATATTTAATGTTTTGATATGAAGTGCGTAAGTGAAAAATAAAATCTCTAAAAGTGAGCCGATTAAATTATAAAAGTGGTTGACTAATTTGGGGCCATTAATAATACTAAAAACTACATGGAGTAAATAGGAAAGGGTTAATATTAAACTACCAATAAAGATGTATTTGATATATTGCTGATTGTAATTTTTAAGTAATTGAAGCAAAATAACAACTGCAAAAGCCAATGAAGTAATCCTAAACAAAAAGGCTACAACAATATCGATTAAGGTAACATTTAATGAATTGTAAATTGAAGCAACAACAATATAAATAATATACGCTAACATAAAAGTTAGATAAATGATAAATGTTTTCTTTATAGCATTACTAATTTTGAGCAACATCGATCTGACAAACATGGTGTAAAAAATGAATGATAACGTATAAGTTGCTTCTTGAATTAAGGCGTAATAAGCAAGAATATTACCAATTAAATTGAATTGAATTCTATCAATGATTAGGCAAAGATTTAAAAAGGTAAACAATAAATAGAAGGAATAGTAAAGGTAAGTCTTTTGTTTAGATTTTACATACATGAATAGATTGTAAAAGAAAAGTAGCAACAAACCTCCACTCAATAAAGCAAGCCATAAAGTAATCGAATGATTTTCTTTATAAAAATTTAGAAGCATTGAATCAAATTCTTCTGCTGTATAAAGTGTTATTTTGCTAGGAATATCCTCAGATAGGTATACATCAGTGATAAGTAGTATTTGTTTTTCTTCATTTGGAAACATATCAAATGACATTGAATTACGGACCTCATTAGAAAACGATTCGTTTTCTTTTAGAGAAAGACCAATGCTTTTTTTTAATTTTTCTTTTTTTGATGAAAGAATTACAGTTGTTTTTTGAGTTCTAGTCGTAGTTAGAATTAAATGAATAGTATCGTTGGTGGTATTCTTAATTTTACCCTTTAAATACAATTTTTTAGGCATTTCAAATACTGAAAAATTCTCGTAGGTGTAATCATTAAAAGGTTTGAATCTTTTGTCAGATTTTAGTAAATCGTTGTCATCAATTTTTTCAGAAGTAAATAGGTAGGAGAGATTATTGGTTAATGATTCTCTTATGGATGTGTTGCTGTTAATTAAAACAACTTCTTCTTTTTGTTGTGAAAAAAGAAAATTTGAAAAAAGCAGAATAAAAATTAGTAGTATTTTTTTCATAATTGATTTTTGAATTGATGCTATTTTTCAAATAATGCATTAAGTAAAGTTATACAATTATAATCAATAATTATTTGTTTGCTTAAAACAATTGTAACATTTTAATGATACATGTTTCTTCTTTAAATAGTTTTTAAATAACTCTTGTTATCTGAAAATTAGTCAGTTAATAAAATGTTAATCCCGACATTTTTTCATTTTTAAACAATAAAAAACTAAAATTAAATGTCAAATTGACTTAGAAAACCAAGTGGTACATAATTTGTTTTTTGGGATGTATAACTAATAAATGTTTAATTTAAAAATATAAAATTATGAACTTAATTAAAAGAAACACCGTACCATTTCCATCTATTATCGATGAATTATTAAAACCAGATTGGTTAGGAGGAATTCAAAATTTCAATACCAATGTTCCTGCAGTAAATATCAAAGAAACCGATATAAGTTTTGGAATTGAATTAGCTGCTCCTGGAAAGAAAAAAGAAGATTTCAATATCGAGATTGATCACAATGTACTTACGATTTCTTCTGAAAACAAGTCAGAAAAAGAAGAAACTGAAGGTAAATATACAAGAAGAGAGTTTAGTTATTCGTCTTTTAGAAGGGCGTTTACTTTGCCTGAAACTGTAAATACTGAAAACATTAACGCTACTTATGAAAATGGTGTTTTGCATGTAGCACTTCCAAAAAGAGAAGAAGCGCTTCCAAAACCAAAACGCTTGATTGAAATTGGTTAATTAATTGTTGGTTAGAATGAAAAACGCAACCTTAAAAAGTTGCGTTTTTTTTATAATTTTTCTTGTAGTGATTTTATTTCATCACGAAACTTTGCAGCTTGCATAAAATCTAAATCTTTGGCTGCTTTTTCCATTGCTTTTTTAGCCTCACGGATTTTCTTTTCGATTTCGGGTTTTGATAAGTACAAACTTTCAGGTTCGGCAGCTTTTAAAACTTGGTTTTCGTAGTATTGAGTTGAAACCGAATTTCCTGCTAAAGCACTTCCCAAACTTTTATTCAACGCCTTTGGTTCTAAACCATGTTTGGTATTGTAATTCATTTGTTTTTCACGACGATAATTCGTTTCATCTATGGTTTTTTGCATAGAAGCTGTAATTTTATCGCCATACATAATCGCTTTTCCATTTACGTTTCGAGCCGCACGACCAACAGTTTGTGTTAGCGAACGATGACTTCTTAAAAATCCTTCTTTGTCCGCATCCAAAATCGCAACTAAAGAAACTTCGGGTAAATCCAAACCTTCACGAAGTAAGTTTACACCAATTAACACATCAAACAAGCCTTTTCGTAAATCTTGCATGATTTCCACGCGTTCTAAAGTATCAACATCAGAATGGATGTAACGGCATCGAATGGAAACTTTCGTCAAATATTTGGTCAATTCTTCCGCCATTCTTTTGGTTAAAGTGGTTACCAAAACACGTTCGTCAACTTCACAACGTTGCTGAATTTCTTCAATTAAATCGTCAATTTGATTCAAACTAGGACGCACTTCAATAATTGGATCTAATAATCCTGTAGGACGAATAACTTGCTCGACATAAATTCCTTCTGATTTTTGCAATTCATAATCGGCTGGCGTTGCTGAAACATAAATTACTTGGTTTTGCATGGATTCAAATTCCTCAAACTTTAACGGACGATTGTCAATCGCAGCAGGAAGACGAAAACCATATTCAACCAAATTCTCTTTTCGACTTCTATCGCCACCATACATGGCGTGTACTTGCGAAATTGTTACGTGACTTTCATCGACAACCATCAAGAAATCGTCTGGAAAATAATCTAACAAACAGAATGGTCGTGTTCCAGGAAGTCTTCTATCTAAATAACGAGAATAATTTTCAATTCCGGAGCAATAACCCAATTCGCGAATCATTTCTAAATCGAAATTGGTGCGTTCTTCCAATCGTTTTGCTTCTAAATGTTTACCAATTTCTTTGAAATAATCGACTTGTTTTACCAAATCTTGTTGAATATCCCATATGGCTGCTTGTAAAACATCGGGTGATGTCACAAACATATTCGCTGGATAAATATTTAGCTTTTCGTATTTTTCTATAACTTGGGAACTTCTCGCATCAAAAGCTTCAATTTCTTCGATTTCATCTCCAAAAAAGTGAATTCTAAAAGGTTCGTCTCCATAACTTGGAAATATATCTACCGTATCGCCTTTAATTCTGAAGGTTCCAGGAGTAAATTCGGCTTCTGTTCTTGAATATAAACTTTGAACCAATCGATGTAATAATTTGGTTCGAGAGATTATTTGATTTTTTTCTACAGAAACCACATTTTTCTGAAATTCCACTGGATTCCCAATTCCGTAAAGGCAAGAAACAGAAGAAATTACAATAATATCACGACGACCTGAAAGTAGGGCAGAAGTAGTGCTTAAACGAAGTTTTTCTAGTTCTTCATTGATAGATAAGTCTTTCTCAATATAAGTTCCTGTAACAGGAATAAAAGCTTCTGGCTGGTAATAATCGTAGTAAGAAACAAAATATTGAACCGAATTATTTGGAAAAAATTGCTTGAATTCTGAATATAATTGTGCGGCTAAAGTTTTATTATGCGCCAAAACCAATGTAGGTTTTTCGACATTTTGAATCACATTGGCAACAGTAAATGTCTTTCCAGAACCTGTAACACCTAATAGCGTTTGGTATTTTTCACCATTGAGAATTCCATTTGAAAGTTTTTCAATGGCTTGTGGCTGATCGCCTGTAGGTTCGTATGAAGAGATTACTTGGAATTTCATTTTGGCAAAATTTCAGAAGAGCAAAGTTACAAAGTTTGATAGTTATTCAGAAGAAAACTTCCACTCTTTCTGTTGCTTTTCGCTTAAGAAAGTCCATGCTACAAAACGACTTATTTTTTGTCCTTGAGCCATTTCTACCGTTTTAATTTCAACGGCTCCAACTTTGTTTAAGGTTTTGTAAATGCTTCGTAAATTGTCTTTTTTGGAAACTAAAGTAGTGAACCAAAAAACTTGTAAAGGATATTTTACGCTTTCGTAAATCATTTGAGTTATGAAACCAATTTCGCCGCCAGTGCACCAAAGTTCGGCGTTTTGACCACCAAAATTCAGAACAGGTTTAATAGATTTAGTAACTTCCAAATTATTTACTTTTCTTAAAGAAGCTTTAGTTGCTTCGTCTTGTGATGCATGAAATGGCGGATTGCAAATGGTAAAAGCAAATTTATCTTCTGGAAGGATAATATTTTTGAAAATAAATCTTGGTTCCACTTGTAATTGAAGACTGATTACTTCAATCAAATGTGGATTTTTTGCAATGATTTTTTTGCAATTTTGAAGTGCATTTTCATCGATATCAGTTCCAACAAAACTCCATTGGTACTCATGATTTCCTATTATTGGATAAATACAATTGGCTCCAATGCCAACATCCAAACCAATTACATTTTCACCTTCGGGAATGATTTTGTTATTTGAATCAGCTAATAAATCAGCTAAATAGTGAATATAATCAGCTCTTCCGGGAATTGGCGGACACAAATAATTTTTAGGAATTTCCCAATATTCAATTCCGTAATTTGAAATTAATATAGCTTTATTTAATGCCTTTACCGCTTCAGGATTAGCAAAATCGATAGTCTCGACATCGTATTCATTGACGAAAATATAATTTTTTAAAATAGGATAATTGTAAATTAATTTTTCAAAATCGTATTTAAATCTATGTTGATTTCTTGGATGTAATGTAGTTTTTTCTGGGATTGTTTTGTTCTTCATTTTGTCATTTCTCTATATCAAATATATGAAAATGAATGCATAAAACAAGTGATTTAATCAAAACATTCCATTAATAGTAAATCGCCATCAGAATGTTCAATTTTTACAATTCCATCTTCGGTTGCATGGTTGCTGCTTCCTGTTCGATATCCAATAGTAAGTTCTTCATTATTTAAAGGATAGAATAGATTTTGTGTTGTAATTCCACTTACTTTTCCTATTGGGATTAATGAAATAGGTGTGTTTTTGGTGTACCATTTTTCAAATTTATTAGGTAATAAAAATACTTTAGAATGATCGTCAAGAATTACAATTTTGAGTTTATTGCGATAACTCACAATGTTGGTAATGTTAGTAATGGTATGGTCTGCACGTTTTCCTGTTGCCCAAACTACGTTGACAGCTTTGTGACCTTTTTCAATTAAATAATCGAACGCTTTTTCTAAATCGGTTTTGTCTTGATTTGGTGTGTGAACAATTTCTAGCGGAAACTGTTTCTCTTTATAAATTTCGGGATTGAAATTATCATCAAAATCTCCTAAAAGTACATCAATTTTAATATCTAATTGTAAAACTCTGTCAATGGCGTTGTCTAAAACTACTACTATTGGCGACCATTCTAACAATTGTCCTAATAACTCAAAACTGCACGAAGCACCATTTGCAATAATTAATGCAGGTTCTTGATCGTCGCGAACAATATGATGTGATGACATTTTTAGATTTTATTGAAAAATCAAATATAAGCTATTCTATTGAACAGTATAATTTAATGTATCAATTTCTGATAAATGAAAATAACCTAATGGATAATTGTCTTGGTTGCTTTGGTTTATAATGTTTCCTCTCAATGTAGCTGGTGGAGTTGCAAAGGGACTTCCTCCGGCACTTCCCGCTATGTTCAATAATTTGTTCATGTAGTTGAAATAGCGAATAGAAATTCCTTTCAAGCTAAAACTTAGAACATCACCAGATTTTAAATCACTATCAGTGTAGAATCCGAACATTTGATTTCCTTGGAAGAATTCATCTTTGATAACCCCAAATTCAGGTAATAATTTTTCCGAGTTTTTTACTCCAATTAAATAGTTATTATCCTCTAATCCGTTGTCTTGATAGAAAAATTTTACTTGAATTTCATCTCCTCCAAATCCTTGTACTGTAGTTTGTTGTGTGCTATCAATTGTTGGTGTTGCTAATAGCTTTTCGGTTGAAGTGTAAGTTTGTCCTAAATATTGGATGGTTAAAGTATAATCTTCATTAATAACAGGAACAAAATTTGAACAAACATACTCACCTGTATTTGGAATTTCTACAAAACTGAAAACAGTATTAGAACTATTTGTAACAAAAACAACTGCTCCAGAAACTACAGGTATTGTATTGCTATAATAATCTGTTGTAAGAGTAAGTTTTATTTTTTGATCGTTTCCGATAGTTCCTTTTTGCCATAAAATATTGGCATCAATAACCAATTTTGGATTGGCAGTATCTAAATCAATATTGACTTTGTCTTCGCAACTTGCAAAAAATAGTAGAGCTAAAATGTAAATTATATTTTTCATTTTGTTAGAATTTAAAGTTGTAAGAAACTGCTGGAACAATTCCGAAAATAGATAATTTTATGGCTTCATTTTGTCCTGAATCTTGATTTTGTCTAAAACTTATTGAAGCAGCATTTTTTCTTCCATATAGATTGTATACACTAAAAACCCATTCGCCTTTCCAACGTTTATTTTCACTTCTTTTAGGAGTTAATGTTGCAGAAACATCTAAGTGATGATATAAAGGTAAATTGTTTTCATTACGTAAACCATAACTAGGAACAGTAATTCCTTGATAAGTATATTGTCCGTTTGGATAAGTTACAGGTTGACCAGTTTGAAGCACAAAGTTGGCTCCAAAATTCCATTTTTTATTTAATTTATAAGAACTTGTTATGGCTAAATTATGGGTTTTATCGTAAGCAGAACG
>Ga0209572_1000755_pt1 | contig 37008 bp, 35 predicted proteins | sample EBPBio232012_DNA_FD_185867 | JGI IMG/M metagenome (GOLD analysis project Ga0209572, IMG submission 185867) | Wastewater treatment Type I Accumulibacter community from EBPR Bioreactor in Madison, WI, USA - Reactor 1_1/23/2012_ DNA (SPAdes)... | ecosystem: Engineered > Bioreactor > EBPR >...
CTGAGCAGCAGCGCCAAGAAAGCCAGATGGATGAATTGCAAGCTGGTGTTCAGGAGTCGCTCGCAGTTCTTCCATAGCCGCCTGTTCTTGTCCAGCCAGGCAAAGCTGCGCTCCACGACCCAGCGCTTGGGCATGACCTTGAAGGTATGCAACTCGCTGCGCTTGGCAATCTGTACCGTCACGCGCTCACCCAGGATCTCGCGCACGCCCTGCGCGAAGGGCTGACCCACGTAGCCAGCGTCGCACAGCACGCTTTGCACCCGCTTGAGTCCACACTTGCAACGACTCAGTGCCTGCAATGCCCCTTTACGATCCGTCACCTCGGCCGTGGTCACGGCCACCGCATGCGGTAATCCTTGGGTGTCCACCGCAATGTGGCGCTTGATGCCCGAGATCTTCTTGCCAGCGTCATAACCTTTCAGGGCTGCCGTATCCGTGTTCTTCACGCTCTGCGCGTTCACGATCAAGAGCGTGCTGCAAGCGTTGCGCCCCAGTTTCTCTCGGGCCACGCCAACCTGATTTTTTTAATGCCTGCTCCAGCACGCTCACACCATGCGGGTCAGGCTCGCTCCACTTGCGCCAGTACGCGTACACGGTCTGCCACTTGGGAAACTCCGGCGGCAAAAAGCGCCACTGACAGCCCGTGCGCAGCAGGTACAGCACCGCGCAAAACACCTCGTGCAGATCCACCGTCGCAGGCTTGGTGTTGCGCCTGACACTGCGCAACAATGGCTCTATCTCGGCAAATTTCTCTCGACTGATGTCGCTGGCGTAAGGCTCTCTTTTCACCCACCTATTGTCTGAGATCGAGAGATCGTAAACACGCTCTGAGCAAAGGTGCATCACCTGGCGGCGCCGGACTCCAGCACGAAGCTCACCACGGTGGTGGCGCTGCCGCCGACATTCAGGGTTCCAAAGCGCTGGGCGCCTTCGACCTGGCAGTCGCCTGCTCGCCCCGCCACTTGACGCGCCGCATCGAACACCATCCGCACCCCAGTGGCGCCGACCGGGTGGCCCAACCCGATCAATCCGCCACTGGGATTGACGGGGAGCCTGCCCGCGGCTTCGATGGTTCCGTCTTCGATGGCCTCCCAGCTGCGACCGGGCGGCGTGATGCCGAAGTGGTCGATGGCCATGTACTCGGTGGTGGTGAAGCAGTCGTGGGTTTCAATGCCCTGGAGCTCGAATACGTCGCGAACACCCGCGCGGCGGAAAGCGTCCTGGATGGCCTGGTGAACATGCGGAAAGACAAGCGGCTGGCCGGCGCTGGCCTGCAGTTTGGCATCCAGCATCAGAGGGGCCGTGCGGTGGCCCCAGCCGGCAATGCGCGGCACGGTTTCAAGGTCGATACCGCGATCGCGGGCCCAGGCGCTGGCAAAACGATGAGACGCCAGCACCACGGCCGCCGCGCCGTCGGTCACTTGGCCGCAGTCTTGGCGACGGATCATGCCTTCGATGACCGGGTTCGCTTCGTCGTCTTCGGTGAAGCTCGCGGCGGAGTAACGCCAGTCGCGCGTCTGCGCGAGGGGGTTGCGCCGTGCATTGGCGATGTTGATCTCGGCAATGCGGGCCAGATGTTCATAGCGCAGCCCGTGGCGCCGCGCGTACTCCTCGCCCACACGGTGGAACATGTGCGGCCAGACGTACTTGGCTTCGGTGCCTTCCTGCCCGACCCAACAGGCCGCCCCCAGGTGCTGGGCGGCCAGCGCCCCGGGCACATTGCGCTCCAGTTCCACGCCCGTGACGAGGGCGCAGTCGTAGCGGCCCGCCTCGATCTCGGCGGTGGCCGCCAGGATCGCGATGCTGCCGGAGGCGCAGGCCGCTTCGTGGCGGCTGGCCGGCGTGCCGTACAAGCCAGGGTCGATGGTCGACAGCATGCCGCCCAACTGGCCTTGTCCCGTGAACAGCTCGCCCACGAAGTTTCCGACGTGCGCGGTCTGGATGTCCTGTGCCTTCAGCCGGCAGTCGTCGAGCGCGCCGCGCACCGCTTCCTGCATCAATTCGAACAGCCCGGAGCCGGCGCGAGAGGCGTTCAGTGCAAAGTCCGACTGATGGCCGCCGAGGACGTAGATGGGCGTGGTCTGCATGGTGTCTTTCAATGGGTGAGGTGGGAAGCGGCTGCGGCGTGCGCGCGGGCGCGTTCGCGCAGCGTCGCTTTCACGATCTTTCCGTTCAGGTTGCGCGGCAGCGGGGTGTCGCTGATCGTGATGTGGTCGGGTGTCTTGTAGTCGGCCAGGCTGTCGCGGCAGAAATTGCGCACCGACTGCGGATCAATCGGCTCGTGGGCGTGGAGGTAGACATGAATCCGCTCGCCCAGCACGGGGCAGGGGCTGGCGACGGCGGCCGCTTCGATCACGCCGGGAAAGCGCTGCAAGGTGTTTTCGAGTTCCACGCAATAGACTTTGAAGCCGCCGCGATTGATCATGTCCTTGAGGCGATCGAACACGCGCACGAAACCCGCCGCGTCGATGCTGCCCACGTCGCCACTGCGCCAGTACCCGGCGACAAAGGCCGCGCGCGTGGCGTCGGGGTTGTTCCAGTACGCGCGGGCGTTGCCGGGGCTGCGTATCCACAGCTCGCCGGCTTGGCCGATCGGCACCTCACGGCCTTCTTCATCGAGCACGCGGATGTCCACGCAGGGCACCACCGTGCCCACGCTGTCCAGGTGTCGCGCCGCGTCGCCGGTACGTGTCAGGGTGACCGCCGAAGTGGTCTCGGTGGCACCGAAGCCGTTGTAGAGCTCCAGGCCCGGCAGCAGCTCGGCCAGCTTCTGGATGGTGATCTCCGGCATCGCCGCGCCACCAAAATGGCCGATACGCCAACAGGACAAGTCGCGCTGGGCCAGCCCTGGAACCAGCAGGCAGAGGTTGTACATCGCCGGGACCATGACGGCCGCGGTGATGCGGTGCGTTTCGACTTTTTCGAGCACCGCCTCGGCCTGGAACTGGCGCATGCACACCACGCAACCCCCGACTTGAAGCATCACCACCACCACGGCCAACAGCCCCGAAATGTGCGACCCAGGGATGACCAGCAACATGCGGTCGTCGTGGCGGTAACCGAACACCCGTTCGTAGTGCCGTGCGGTGTGAAAGAAGCCCAGGTGCGTCAGCACCGCGCCCTTGGGCTGGCCAGTGGTGCCTGAGGTGTACATGATGCAGGCCGCGTGCTGGTCGTCGAACTCGGCGTGCCAGGCTGAGTCACTGCCTTCTTCCAGCAGCTGCCAGAACTCGGTGGCCTCCGGGCTGCTCGGCTCTAGCGACGCGTCGCTGTCGACCCGCACCAGATGGCGCACGCTGGGAATCCGTTCCGCCGAGGGCACGCGCTCGGCCAATTCGGCGTCGAAGACCAGGGCCGCGGCTTCGCAGTGACTCAGCATGTAGGCCAGTTCGTCGGCGCTTTGTCGGGTTCCCACGGGCACCGCGATCGCGCCCATGCGCCACAAGGCGGCCAGCAGGACGATGAATTCGGCTCCATTGCCCAGGAACGTGGCCACTCGGTCTCCTGGCGCGATCCCTCTGGCGGCCAGGGCGTGCGCCAAGCGGTTGGCCAGGCTGTCAAGTTGCGCGTAGCTCAGCGTTCGCTGCTCGTCTTCCACGGCCGTGGCCTGTGGGCGCAGGGCCACGGCGCGACGAATCATGGCGTCCAGGTTGCGGGGGCGATCCGCGTAGCAAGGCACCAGTCGGTCGCCATACAGGGCCTCGACGCGGACAGGGTCAGCGAATTCCGACGCGCTCATGATGCGGTTTCCTGGTGGCTGGAAGTGGGTTCACGCATACGGACGGCGCCGTCGATACGGACCGTGCAGCCATTCATCATCGGGTTCTCGATCAGGGCGCGCACCATGTGGGCGAACTCCTCGGGGCGGCCCGGCCGCTTGGGAAAGGGCACGTCGTCGATGAGCGTGCGGCGGGTATGCGGGGGAACGATCTCGTAGATGCCGGTTTCGAACGTTCCCGGCGCCAGGGTCATCACGCGGATACCGTATTGCGCCAACTCCCTGGCCAGTGGCAGTGTCATGCTTTCCACCCCGGCCTTGGATGCGCCGTACGCGGCCTGCGCCGACAGCGCCTCGTAGGCGGCGATGGAAGCGGTGTTGACGATCACGCCGCGCTCTTCGTCCGTCCCCTGCGGCCCCGTGTGGGACAGCGCGTGGGCGAACAGGCGCAGGGTGTTGAAGGTGCCGACCAGGTTGACATCGATCACCCGCTGGAAGGCCTCCAATGGCCGTGCCTCGGCCAGACCCGTGCGCTTGTCGATGCGGAATACCCGTGCCGGCCCGAGGATGCCGGCGCAATTCACCAAAATTCGGGCCGGCGCCCAGCGTGCTTGGATGGCGACGAAGGCGGTCTCCATGTCGGTGGCCTTGGCCACGTCGCCGGACAAGGCCAGGAACCGTTTGGGATCTTGAGCCGTGGTCGTCGGCATATTCAAGTCAATGGCCGCCACCCGGGCGCCCGCCTGCAGCAGCATCTGCGCCGCCGCGCGGCCCAGACCGGAATTCGCGCCAGTGACGATGGCCACCTGATTGGAAATGAGCATCGGGAGATTCCGTCTCTGGTGAGGTGCTAGAGGCGCGCTGGCATGCGCAGGCCGCCGTCCAATCGGATCACCTCGCCATTCAGCATGGGGTTGTCGACAATGGCCATGGCGAGGGCGGCGAACTCCTCTGGCCGCCCCGCGCGCGAGGGGAAGGGCGGCCGTGCGGCAAAGACGACTTGGCGAGATTTCGGAGGCAGGTCAAGCGTCATGGGGGTCTCGAATACGCCCGGTGCAATACCCATCACGCGGATGCCATGTTCGCCCAGCTCACGCGCTAGGGGCAACACCATGCCGGCCACCCCGCCCTTGGACGCGGAATACGCCGCCTGACCCATCTGGCCATCGAAGGCGGCGATGGACGCGGTATTGATGACGACGCCCGCCTCGGCCTCGTCGCGACGCGCGTTGATCATTTGCGGCACGGCATGCCGGATGCAGTTCAGGGTGCCCATCAAGTTCACGTCCAGCACGCGCTTGAATTCGCTCAGTGGCATCGGGCCATCGCGGCGCACGATGCTGCCTGGCGCGGCGATGCCGGCGCAGTTGATCAGGATGGAGACGGGGCCCCAGGCGCGCGCCACCTGGCCGAAGGCCGCCGCCACGCTCTCGTCCTGGCTGACGTCGGTATCCAGTTGGAGCAAATCCGCGGCCGCAGCGGCCGCCTCGGTAACCCGCTTGCCTGGGTCCAGCACGGCCACGCGAGCCCCGGCCAGCGCCAGTGCGCTCACCACGGCCGCGCCCAGACCGGAGGCTCCGCCACTCACCACGGCCACGCGGCCGGTGAGCCTTCCTGGGAGGACGCCCTGAACGGTGGCCATCAACTCGGTCGTTGCATGTTGCAAGCGGGCGGCAGCTCGGTCTGGGATCCAGGGACCGCGATCATGGTCTTCCATCCCAGCTTCAGGTCTTCCGCGTCGTACTTCACGCCCTTGACCAATTCGTTGATGTAGATCGGGTGGCTGGCCTGGTGGTCCTCCTTGCGCATACGGACAGTGCCAAAGGGGGAGTCGTAGACCATGCCTTCGAGCGCCTGGGCGATCTTCACCACGTCGGTGGCGGTTCCGGCCTTCTCCATCGCACGCGCCAGCATCTCGGTCTGCACCAGTATGGAGGTGTAGTACAGGTCCTCGCCATAGCGGCGCTTGAACTCCTGTTGGTAGCGCTCCAGTTCGGGCTTCTTGTCTTCCACCGGCACGTTCGGATGCCAGGAAGAGATCTGGTGGACCAGGTTCTCTCCGGCCGGTCCGATGGACGTGGGCATGCCGTACAGGCCGCCGTAGTAGGTGATGTAGTTGGCGTTCAGGCCGGCCTCGCGGCTGGCGCGCACCAGCAGCGCCAGGTCATTTCCCCAATTTCCGGTCAGTACGGTGTCGGCACCCGATTGCTTGATCTTCAGAATGTAGGGCGCGAAGTCCTTGACCTTGCCGAAGGGATGGAAGTCATCGCCCACGAATTCGATGTCCGGGCGTGTGGTGGGAAGGATTTTGCGTGCGTCTGCGCTGACTTCCCGGCCGAAGGAATAGTCTTGATTGATCAGGTAGATCTTCTTGATGTTCGGCTGCTTGCTCACGTACTGGGCAACCGCGTGCATCTTCATGCGTTGGTGTGCCTCGAAGCGAAAGAACCAGAAACTGCATTTCTGCTCGGTCAGGTCAGGCAGTGCCGAGCCGTAGTTGAGAAAGAGCACCCGCGAATCAGGGTTGCGCGCGTTGTGCTTGTCCAGCGCGCTCTGCAGTGACCCGGCGATGCCCGAGTTGCCGGCCTGCACCATCAGGTGGATATTTTGGTCGATGGCGCTGTTGAGCATGGCCACGGCCTTGGCCGAATCCCCGGCGTTGTCCAGCCGCACCACCTCCAATTTGCGCCCCAGCACGCCACCACGGGCGTTGACCAGGTCCACCCCATACTGCAGTGTCTTGGCCACGGTCGCGCCGGTCGATGCGGTGGGCCCTGAAAAGGTGTCGATGTGCGCAATGCGGATGGGCGGGGCCGACTGGGCCATCGCGGCGCCCATCGTGAGCCCAAGGCATATGGATAGGCTCAGCTTTTTCATCACTTTCATGACTGTCTCCTGGTTCGCTGGCATGTCGGTTTCACGCCGCATGTCTTAGTGGTCATTAAAAGTTACTGTAGAGTAACTCCGTGAGAGTTTAGAGTTCTACTCACTGGCCGTCAACAGGAACATCCCGGCGACGCCGTTGCGACATTGACTTCGATGACACGTTCCCCTTCCCCCTCATCGCGTGCCCCGGCGCGTTGGAACAACGCCCTTGCCCAAGCCCCCGATCCGCGCGATCTGCGCAAACGCGCGCTGATCGCGGCGGCTGGCCGAGCCTTCGGTGTCAAGGGCTTTCACAACACCACCCTGGACGACATCGCGCAAGCGCTGGGCGTCACCAAGCCGGCGCTGTACCGGTACGTCAAGAGCAAGCACGAAATTCTGTTCGAATGCCATCGCTTGGCGGTCGGCATGGCCGAACAGGCCCTGGACGACGCGAACGCCCAGGCGCAAGACCCGCTGGAAGCGCTACGGCTTTTCGTCGAAGGCTACATTCGCCGCATGACCGGAGAGTTGGGGACCTGCGTGGTGCTGACCGAGTACTACTCCATGACGCCGGAGCACAGCGCCCTGATTCAGCGCCGCCGCCGCGTGGTCGATTCGGGTTTGCGGCAGCTGGTGCAACAGTGCCTGGACGCGGGCACCATTGAGCCGTGCGACCCCAAGCTCGCCGTATTCTTCTTCATGGGCGCCATCAACAACATCAACCGCTGGTTCTCCGAAGGTGGGGAAAGAAGCGGCGATCAGATTGCCCATGAGTTCTCGGTCATGGCGGTCAAGGCACTCCGGCCGCGCGAGCACGGCACAAGGCAAGACATCCCGGCAGCGGTTTGACCAGACTGGGCCGTCGGTGGGCGCGCGCCATCGCGTGGCCTGAAGACATTTGGCACGCTGCCCAGGTCGCGATGACGCCAGGTGAGCACGGCGCGCCGGGTGTGCGATCCTTCAGGGCCGGTCGTGCACAAAATCCCGACACCACTTCTTTCTCGCTATGTCATTCGACCCATGCCGCTGAATATTGCCCCTGACGAACCCGAATCGCCGATGCGCCAGGCGCTGGATCTGGCTGCCCGGGCGCGCGCCATCAGTCCGCCCAATCCGGCCGTCGGCTGCGTGATCGTGGGGGCGAACGGCCAGGTGCTGGGACAAGGCCATACCCAGGCCGTTGGCCAGGCGCATGCCGAGGTCATGGCCTTGCGCGACGCCCTGGCCCATGGCCACGAGGTCAGCGGCGCCACGGCCTATGTGACGCTGGAGCCCTGCTCGCACCACGGACGCACGGGGCCGTGCTGCGACGCGCTGATCGCCGCCGGCATCGGCCGGGTGGTGGCGTCCCTGGAAGACCCGAATCCTCGCGTGGCGGGGCAGGGGTTGGATCGCTTGCGCGCGGCCGGCGTCGAGGTGCTGGTGGGGCCGGGGGCCGAGGAAGCGCGTGAACTGAATCTCGGGTTTTTCAGCCGCATGGTGCGCGGCACCCCCTGGGTGCGTCTGAAGGCGGCCAGCTCGCTGGACGGCCGCACCGCCCTGCCCAACGGGGTGAGCCAGTGGATTACCTCGCCCGAGGCACGCGCCGATGGCCACGCCTGGCGCGCGCGCGCCTGTGCCGTGCTGACGGGAATCGGCACGGTGCTCGAGGACGACCCGCGCCTGGACGTGCGCCTGCCCGAGGCGCCGCGCCAGCCGGCACTGGTGGTGGTGGACAGCCGCCTGGAGACCCCGTTCACGGCGCGCCTGTGGACGGCCACCGGGCGCACCATTCGTCTGTACACGGCGGTGCAGGATGCCGAGCGCCACCGCCCCTACCAGGCACTGGGTGCCGAGGTGATGGCCCTGCCCGACGCGCGTGGCAAGGTCGATCTGGCGGCCATGCTGCGCGATCTGGGGCGGCGCGAGGTGAACGAGGTGCATGTCGAGGCCGGCCACAAGCTGAACGGCTCACTGTTGCGCGAGGGCCTGGTGGACGAGTTGCTGCTGTACCAGGCGCCGTTGTTGCTGGGCGAGGGCGCCGGCATCGCCGCGCTGGGGCCGTACGCCGAACTGGCGCAGGCACCGCGCTGGCAGCGGCTGTCCGTTGATCCGGTGGGGAGCGATCTGCGTCTGCGTCTGCGGCCGGCCGGCCGCGAACGGTTCTGAGGTCAGCTCGGCGCGGACGGGCCCGTCGCAACTGGCCTGTCCGGAGGGACTCGAACCCCCGACCTGCTGCTTAGAAGGCAGCTGCTCTATCCAGTTGAGCTACGGACAGGTGCATCAAAACGAACAAGGCCCGACACGGCGGGCCTTGGTGGGGGTTGTCACCAACCACGCAAAAAGAAATGGTCGGAGCGGCGGGATTCGAACTCGCGACCCTCTGCTCCCAAAGCAGATGCGCTACCAGGCTGCGCTACGCTCCGACGAAGGGCGCATTCTACCCTGAGCACGTCCGGTGCCGAAGCGCGCTCCGATCACCCGCTCGAATGGCCGCGGAGCAGGCCAGGCCAGCAACCGCCGCGGCCAGTGGCGGTGTCCCCTTGGGGGAAGGCACGCGGCGCCACAGGGGGTCATCGTTTCTTGTATTGGGTTTGCCCAAACAGAATTTCTTTTTCTTCCTCGGTGCGCACCGGCTGGCGCCGCTCGGCCAGCACCTGCACGCCGCGTTGCACGGCCGGGCGTGCGGCGACGCGGTCGAACCAGGCCTTGAGGGCCGGGTAGTCGGCCCAGTCCACGCCCTGGTTCTCGGCACTGCGCAGCCAGGGGAAGATGGCGATGTCGGCGATGCTGTAGTCGGCGCCGGCGACGTAGGCGCCGGTGTGCTCGATCCGCCGGTCCAGCACGCCGTACAGGCGCTTGGCCTCGTTGGTGTAGCGGTTGACGGCGTACTCGATCTTCTCGGGCGCGTAGATGCGAAAGTGGTGCGCCTGCCCGAGCATGGGGCCCAGCCCCCCCATCTGGAACATCAGCCACTGCAGCACCTCGTACCTGCCGCGCGCATCGGACGGCAGGAACTTGCCGGTCTTTTCGGCCAGGTACAGCAGGATGGCGCCGGACTCGAACAGCGACAGCGGCTGGCCGCCCGGCCCGTCCGCATCGACGATGGCCGGAATCTTGTTGTTGGGACTGATCTTCAGAAAGTCGGGCTCGAACTGCTGGCCCTTGCCGATATCGACGGCGTGCACGCGGTAGGGCAGTTCGCACTCCTCCAGCATGATGTGGACTTTGTGCCCGTTGGGCGTGGGCCAGGTGTAAGCGTCGATCATGGGTGGGTTCCTCATGGTGCGGTCGAAACGGTCGATTGTGCCGCGCCGATGAAAAAAGGGGCCGATGGCCCCTTTCTTTTCCTTGCCGCCGGTGGCGGTGTCAACTGCCGCGCGTGACCGGCATCTCGACTTCCTTGGCGCCCACCACGTACTTGGCCAGTTCCAGCTTGGCCAGCGAGTTGCGGTGCACCTCATCGGGGCCGTCGGCCAGGCGCAGGGTGCGCTGGTTGGCGTAGCTGTAGGCCAGCGGGGCGTCGTCGCTGACGCCGGCGCCGCCGTAGGCCTGAATGGCCCAGTCGAGGATGCGCGTGGACATGTTGGGCGCCACGATCTTGATCATGGCGATCTCGGCCTGGGCCACCTTGTTGCCCACGGTGTCCATCATGTAGGCGGCCTTGAGCGTGAGCAGGCGTGCCTGCTCGATCATGCAGCGCGACTCGGCCACGCGCTCGCGCCACACGCCCTGGGTGGACAGCGGCTTGCCGAAGGCCACGCGGGCGTTCAGGCGCTGGCACATCAGCTCCAGCGCGCGCTCGGCCGCGCCGATGGAGCGCATGCAGTGGTGGATGCGGCCTGGGCCCAGGCGGCCCTGGGCGATGGCGAACCCTCGGCCTTCACCCATCAGCAGGTTGCCGACCGGCACGCGCACGTCCTTCAGCTCGACTTCCATGTGGCCGTGCGGCGCGTCGTCGTAGCCGAACACGGTGAGCGGGCGGATGACCTTGACGCCCTTGGTGTTGGCCGGCACCAGGATCATGGACTGCTGCGAGTGGCGCGGCGCCTCGGGGTCGGTCTTGCCCATCACGATGTACACCGCGCAGCGTGGGTCGCCGGCGCCGGAAGACCACCATTTGCGGCCGTTGATGACGTACTCGTCGCCCTGGTGCTCCATGCGGCATTCGATGTTGGTGGCGTCGGACGAGGCCACCGCCGGCTCGGTCATCAGAAAGGCCGAGCGGATTTCGCCCTTGAGCAGCGGCTCCAGCCACTGGTCCTTGTTGGCCTCGGAGCCGTAGCGCTCGATGGTCTCCATGTTGCCGGTGTCGGGCGCCGAGCAGTTGAAGATTTCCGGCGCCCAGGGCACACGGCCCATGATCTCGCACAGCGGCGCGTATTCCAGGTTCGACAGCCCTTCGGGCGCGCGCGGCGAGCGCGGCAGGAACAGGTTCCACAGGCCGGCGGCGCGGGCCTTGGGCTTGAGCTGCTCGACGATCTTGGTCGGGATCCAGGCGTTGCCCTTGGCCCGGTTGGCGGCCACTTCCTCGTAGTACACGTTCTCGTTGGGGTAGACGTGCTCGTTCATGAAGGCCAGCAGCTTGGCCTGCATGTCCTTGACCTTGGGGCTGTAATCGAATTCCATCGTCTCGTCCTTTGCTGTGAATGAAAAGCGGCGTTGGCCGGCGTGAATAAAGCCTGGTTTGCTATGTTTTTTGAGCGTATTTCCAGGCCAGCTCGGCCATCGGGCGGGCACCCGCGCCGCTGGCCTTGGCTTGCGCGCTGCTGGCCGTGCCGGCCTCCACGCGCTTGGCGATGCCTTGCAGGATGGCCGCGATGCGGAACATGTTGTAGGCCAGGTAGAAGTTCCAGTCCGGCGCCAGCGCCTCGGGCGTGGCAAAGCCAGTGCGCTCGCAGTAGCGGCGGATGTAGTCTTGCTCGCTGGGAATGCCCAGGCTGGCGATATCCACCCCGCCGATGCCGCGGAAGGTGCCGGGCGGGATGTGCCAGGCCATGCAGTGGTAGCTGAAATCGGCCAGCGGGTGGCCCAGGGTGGACAGCTCCCAGTCCAGCACCGCCAGCGCGCGCGGCTCGCTGGGGTGGAACATCACGTTGTCGAGCCGGTAGTCGCCGTGCACGATGGAGGTCAGCGCGGTCTTGGCGCTGGCCGGCATGTGCGCCGGCAGCCACTCGATCAGGCGGTCCATCTCGGCAATCGGCTGGGTCACCGAGGCCAGGTACTGCTTGCTCCAGCGGCCGATCTGGCGCTCGAAGTAGTTGCCGGGCTTGCCGTAGTGCTCCAGGCCGCGCGCCTTGTAGTCGACGGTGTGCAGGGCCGCGATGACGCGGTTCATCTCGTCGTAGTGGGCGGCGCGTTGGGCGTTGGTCATGCCGGGCAGGGTCTGGTCCCACATCACCCGGCCGGCGACGAATTCCATCACGTAGAAGGCACGGCCGATCACCGATTCGTCCTCGCACAGCGCGTGCATGCGCGCCACCGGCACGTCGGAGCCGGCCAGGCCGCGCATGACGGCGAATTCGCGCTCGATGGCGTGCGCCGAGGGCAGCAGCTTGGCCACCGGCCCGGGCTTGGCGCGCATCACGTAGTTCTGGCCGGGCGTGATGAGCTTGTAGGTGGGGTTGGACTGACCGCCCTTGAACATCTCCAGGCTCAAGGGGCCGGCAAAGCCCTCCAGGTGCGTGGACAGCCAGGCCGACAGGGCGTCCAGGTCGACCGCGTGGGCCTCAGAGACCGGGCGGGTGCCGGTGAATTGTTCCGTGTTGCTCATGTGTTCATCGCTCCGCTTCGCCAATACGCGCCAGCGCGGCGGCGTCGCACACCACCAAGCCGGTCGGCTCGATGCGGATCACCCCTTCGCGCTCCATGCCCTTGAGTTCCTGGTTCACGCGCTGGCGCGAGGCGCCCAGCAACTGCGCCAGTTCTTCCTGCGCCAGCTGCAGGGTGATGCGCACCTCGTCGTGGTCTGGCGGGCAGGTGCTGCCGTAGCTGCGCATCAGGTACACCAACTGCTTGGCCAGCCGCGCGCGCAGCGGCAAGGTGTTCAAGTCCTCGACCTGCCCGAACAGCAGGCGGATGCGCCGCGCTTGCAGGCGCATCAAGGCCTCGTACAGCTCGGCGTGCTGGGTCAGGATGCGCTGGAAGTCGGCGCGCGTGACGATCAGGATGGTGGAGGGCCCATGCGCATGCGTGTCGTGCGTGCGCCGCTCGCCGTCGAAGATCGCCACGTCGCCAAACCAGACGCCCGGCTCGACGTAGGTGAGGGTGATTTGCTTGCCCGTCAGCGTGGTCGAACTGACGCGCACCGAGCCCTTGGCGCAGGCGATCCACTGTTCGGCCGGCTCGCCTCGGGCACAGATGAGGTCGCCGTCCTGGTAGCGTTTGACGTGGGCGCATCGAAGAATGTCGTGTCGCAGCGAAGGAGAAAGGGAAGAAAACCAGCGACCGTTGTTGATCGCCTCGCGTTCCTCCATGGTAAGAATGGGGTCGTCCATGGGCTGTCTTGTGGGTGACTGGGGAGCTCCCCATTGTCGCGCCGGGGACGGCGGTGGTCGGCACGCCGGCGTGAAAAGAGGGGTTTGCGGGCCTGGGCACGCCGCCTGGCGCGGCGTGTTTACTCGTAGCGCGGGGTTTGCTTGGCCAGGAAGGCGGCGATGCCGATGCCCCCGTTGGCGTGGTGCAGGTTCTTCACGAAATGGTCGCGTTCGGCAGCCAACTGCGTGTTCAGGTCGTGGCCGTCGGCCTCGCCGAGCAGCTCCTTGATGCTGGCCAGGGTGTTGGGCGCGCGCTGGCCCAGCCGGTCGGCCAGCTCCAGCGCCTGGCCCAGCGCCTGGCCGGCGTCGGTGAGGCGATTCACCACGCCCAGCTCGTGCAGGCGCTGCGCGCCCATGCGTTCGCCCAGCATCAGCATCTCGGACACCAACTGGCGCGGCAGGGCCCGCGACAGACTCCAGCTGCCACCGCCGTCGGGCGACAGCGCCACGCTGCTGTAGGCCATGACGAACACCGCGTTGCGCGCGGCCACGATCAAATCGCAGGCCAGGGCCAGCGAGAAGCCGGCGCCGGCGGCCGGGCCTTCCACGGCGGCGACGACGGGTTTGGGAAAGGTGCGGATCGCCTCGATCCAGTTGTGCAGGCCCTCGATGGACTGGGCCTGGACTTCGGGCGGTTTTTGCCGGTTGGCCTGCAGGCGCTGCAGGTTGCCGCCGGCGCAGAAGATGCCGCCTTCGCCGGTGATGACCACGGCGCGGACCTCGGGGTTGGATTCGGCCGCGTTCAAGGCCTCGACACCGGCGGCGTAGATTTCGGGCCCGAGCGCGTTGCGGTGCTCGGGGTTGTTCAGGGTCAGCACCATGGTGCTGCCCTCGAAGGTACTGCGCAGTTCGGCGGCCATGGACAGATTATCGCTAGGATTTAAATAGCTGCCGAGGCTTTCTGGGCGCCGGCAAGGATGCTATTTGATTCAAAAAAACCGGCATCCAACCGGCGCTCAGGCCTCCTCGTGCAGCAGGCTCAGGCCGATCGCGCCGCGCCGGCGCAGCCAGGGGCTGGGGCGGTAGCGCGGATCGCCGTACACGGTCTGCAGGTTGAACAGCACTTCCAGCACGTTGGCCGGGCCGAACTTGTCGCCCATGGCCAGCGGCCCCAGCGGGTAGCCCAGGCCCAGGGTGACCGCGGTTTCCAGGTCTTGCGGCGTGCACACGCGCTGCTGGCACATGTCGCTGGCGATGTTGACGATGGTGGCCACCACGCGCTGGGTGACGAAGCCGCCCGAGTCGCGGATCACGCTCACCGCCTTGCCGTCGCGCGCGAACAGGGCGTGCGCGGCGTCGCGCATGTCGCTGCGGGTGGCCGGGTTGGTGGCCAGCACGCGGCGCTTGGTGGCCTTGTCGTCCACCAGCATGTCGATGCCCACGGTGCGCGCCGGGTCCAGTCGCTCGACCACCGCCACGGTGGTGATGTCAAAGCCCAGCGGCGCGACCAGGGTCAGCGCCTGCGGCGAGGGCGACTGGCCGGTTTCGATCTTGGCGCCCAGGTCCTTCAGCAACTGGTACAGCTCGGGGCGGCGCGCGGCGCGGGTGGACACCCACACCGGCGGCAACTCGGCCACCTGCGGCACCGGCGGCTCGGGCGCCACCTGGGCGACGCCGTCCAGGTACTTGTAGAAGCCCTCGCCCACCTTCTTGCCGACCACGCCGCCGGCCAGGCGCTGCGCGGTGATGACGCTGGGGCGGTAGCGCGGCTCGTCGTAGTACTGGCGGTAGATGGATTCCATCACCGGGTGCGAGACGTCCAGCGCCGTCAGGTCGAACAGCTCGAAAGGGCCCAGGCGAAAGCCGACCTGGTCTTTCAGGATGCGGTCGATGGTGGCGAAATCGGTCACGCCTTCGCCGACGATGCGCAGCGCCTCGGTGCCGTAGCCGCGCCCGGCGTGGTTGACGATGAAACCCGGCGTGTCGCCGGCCTGCACCGGGGTGTGGCCCATCTGGCGCGCGTACTCGGCCAGCGCCTGGCAGACGGCGGGGTCGGTCTTGAGGCCGGCGATGACCTCCACCACCTTCATCAGCGGCACCGGGTTGAAGAAGTGAAACCCCGCGAACTGGCCCGGACGCTTGAGGCCCGCCGCGATGGCGGTGACCGACAGCGACGAGGTGTTGGTGGCCAGCACGGCATTGGGCGCGACCAGGTCTTCCAGCTCGGCGAACAGGGTTTTCTTGACGTCCAGGCGCTCGACGATGGCCTCGACGATCAGCTCGCAGCCGGCCAGGTCGGCCAGCGCGGCGGCCGGTTGCAGGCGCGCCTTGTGCGCCGCCACCTGCTCGGCGCTGAGCCGGCCCTTGTCCAGCAACTTGTCCCACTGCGCGGCCAGGGCGCCCTGCGCCTTGGCCACCGCGTCGGGCTGGGTGTCGAACAGCAGGACGGTGGAGCCGGCCTGGGCGGCGATCTGCGCGATGCCGCGTCCCATGGCACCGCTTCCGACGATGCCGACAGTCTTGAATCGAGGAGCATTCATGGCGAAACATTATGGGCCAGCCGCGCCGGCGCGCCGGCGGCCGCGCCTAGGCGCCGAACGCCCAGGGCGCCGCGCAGGGCAAGCCGCCAGCCTTCGTTGCAGCTTCTAATTGCTACTAAATATGTAGCTTCTAAGGATGACTGGACGCCGGTCAAGGCCTGAAAAGTGCCCAAACGTGGTCCAGGGCGCCGCGCGGGCGCCGATGCTCAGCGCCGCACCTGCAACGCGCCCGGGTTGACGATGTTGGTGGGAGTGCCGCGCAGGTAATTGAGCACGTTGTCGAAGGCGGCGCCGAAATACAGCTCGTAGCTGTCCTGCTCGACGTAGCCGATGTGCGGGGTGCAGATGCAGTTTTCCAGCCGCAGCAGGGCGTGGCCCTGCAGGATGGGCTCGCTCTCGAACACGTCCACCGCGGCCATGCCGGGGCGGCCACGGTTCAGGGCGCTGACCAGGGCATCGGGCTCGATCAGCTCGGCGCGCGAGACGTTGACCAGCAGGGCCGTGGGTTTCATGCGGCTCAAATCGTCCAGGGTCACGGCGCCCTGCGTGCTCTCGGCCAGGCGCAGGTGCAGGCTCAGCACGTCGGCCAGGGCGAAAAACTCGGCCCGCGAGGGCGCCACCTGGTGGCCGTCGGTGCGCGCGCGCGCCAGCGACTCGGGCGAGCCCCAGACCAGCACCTGCATGCCGAAGGCGCGGCCGTAGCCGGCCACGATCTGGCCGATCTTGCCGTAACCCCAGATGCCTAGGGTGCGGCCCCGCAGCACGTGGCCGAGGCCGAAATTGGGCGGCATGGAAGCGGCTTTCAGGCCCGACTGCTGCCAGGCGCCGTGCTTCAAATTGCCGATGTACTGCGGCAGCCGGCGCGCCGCCGCCATGATCAGCGCCCAGGCCAGCTCGGCTGGCGCCACCGGCGAGCCCACGCCCTCGGCCACGGCGATACCGCGTTCGGTACAGGCCACCACGTCGATGTGGCTGCCGACGCGGCCGGTCTGCGAGATCATGCGCAGGCGCGGCAGCTTTTCGATCAGCTGCCGCGTCATCTGGGTGCGCTCGCGGATCAGCACGATGACCTCGGCGTCGCGCAGGCGCACCGAAAGTTGACCGAGACCCTTGACGGTGTTGGTGTAGACCTTGGCTGTGTAGGACTCAAGCTTGGTGGCACAGGCCAGCTTGCGCACGGCGTCCTGGTAATCGTCGAGGATCACGATGTTCATGCCCGCATTGTGCCTTTGGCGCGGGTGGGCGCGCGCGGGGTGGTGACCGTGAACGCTCTCGGTGGTGCTGAAAAACATGGGGAAATGGGTGGCGAAATCGAGCCGCGTGGGCCCTTCTGGAGTGAAGTGGGACGGGTGAGCCGGGGTGCCTGAACGTCGGGTGCTGAGCGCCTGGGTTGAACTGGCGCCTGGCCCGGTGCCGCCGCCAGGCCATGGCTGGGCCAGACCGCGGCCCCCAAGGCCGGGTGGGTGAGCTGGAGCCGAGCGACCCCTATCGGCGCCGGCCGAGGGCCCGCAACGCCAACCGCACCCGCGCGGGCATGGGCGGACCCAGGGGCCCCGTGCCTTCAGGCGCCGCCACCGCCCGCGGCCAGCGCTTCGGGCGCTGGCCGGGCGTGTCTGGCACGTCAGGCGTACAGCGGGCGCGTGGCGGCCTGGGCTTCGGCGGCGGCCAGGCGTTCCAGCTCGGCGCACACGTCGATCAGGCGCCCGGAGATGCGCAGCCGCGTGCCGGCCTCGGGGCCCGCCGTGCCGCCGTGCGCGCGCAGCACGCGCACCCGGCCATGCGGGGGGCTTGGGGTTCCCGGCGCCTGCTGCCCGGCGGCGCCTGTCTGGTCGGCCGGGCGCTGGCGGGCGCGGCGCTGGGCCTGCGCTTGCCACGAGGTGGCCGGATCGCCGGCGGGTGGGCTGGCCGTGGCCGCGGCTTCGCTCAGACCCAGCGCCAGCTGGTGCGCAGGCGCGGCGCGACTGGCCGGAGGCTGGGGCGCATGTGCGCTGGCGGGCCGGGTGCGCCGGTAGCTGGGGACCAGGTAGTCGGCCAGATGGATGATGTTCGTTCCCATGTAAAACCCTTCCAAGGTAGAGCTTGAACACAGGCGAGATTGCAAGAGGCGGCCGCGTCGCCACGGCCGCACGAGGGCGTTGCCGCAGGGTGTGGGCGACGGTGGGGCACGGCCCCGGCCATCGCCTGCACGCCCGCCACCTGCGGCGGCGCCCTGGAGGGGGCGCTACATGAGCATGCTGTTGCGGATCAGGCCGACGGCCAGTCCCTCGATCTCGAAGGGCTCGCCCGGCTGCACCACGATGGTGGGGTAGTCGGGGTTTTCGGCGTGCAGCTCGATCTGGTCCTTGTGGCGGTGAAAGCGCTTGACGGTGACGTCGTCGCCCAGGCGCGCCACCACGATCTGGCCGTTGCGCGCCTCGCGCGTGGCCTGCACGGCCAGCAGGTCGCCGTCCATGATGCCGGCGTCGCGCATGGACATGCCGCGCACGCGCAGCAGGTAGTCCGGGCGTTGGGCGAACAGGGTCGGTTCGACATGGTAGGTCTGGGCCACGTGCTCCTGCGCCAGGATGGGCGAGCCGGCGGCGACGCGGCCGATCAGGGGCAGGGCCAGTTGGGCCATGCCGGGCAGCGGCAGGCTGAAGGCGTCGCCCTGCACGGCCTGGCGGCCGGCGCCGCGCAGGCGGATGCCGCGCGAGGTGCCGCTGACCAGCTCGATCACGCCCTTGCGCGCCAGCGCCTGCAGGTGCTCCTCGGCGGCGTTGGCGGAGCGAAAGCCCAGCTCGGCGGCGATTTCGGCGCGCGTGGGCGGGGCCCCGGTGCGCGCGATGGCGTGCTGGATGAGCTGCAGGATCTGTTGCTGGCGTGCGGTGAGCTTGGGGCTGTCTGACATGGCATGGCCTCGTGGGTGGCTCGGTGGGCGACGGCGATACAGCGGCGGGCGTGGCACGAAGGCGATGGACCGAACATCTGTATCAATTCACAGTACCTGTAGTTTTGCACAGTTTTTTGCCCCGTGCAATAGGCCGGTCGTGCGGTGTGGCGGGTGCGACAAAAAAACAAAACCCCTGGCGCGCGGGGCACGCCAGGGGTGGAAGCGGGGGCGAATGTGCGCTGAAAAGGTGCTCAGCTCTCCAGCGCCGCGAAGGCGCGGGCGGTGATTTCATCGACCGTGCCGGTGCCGTTGATGGCGCGGTACTTGGGCGCCGCCGCGGGTTCGGCCTGGGCCCAGGCGCTGTAGTAGTCGACCAGCGGGCGGGTTTGCTGGCTGTACACATCCAGGCGCTTGCGCACGGTGTCTTCCTTGTCGTCCTCGCGCTGCACCAGGGCTTCGCCGGTGACGTCGTCCTGGCCTTCGGCCTTGGGCGGGTTGAACTTGACGTGGTAGGTGCGGCCCGAGGCCGGGTGGCTGCGGCGGCCACTCATGCGCTCGATGATGGCGTCGAAGGGCACGTCGATTTCCAGCACATAGTCGAGCTTGACGTCGGCCGCCTTCATGGCTTCGGCCTGGGGGATGGTGCGCGGAAAGCCGTCGAACAAAAAGCCCTGGGCGCAGTCGGGCTGGGTGATGCGTTCTTTCACCAGGTTGATGATCAGCTCGTCGCCGACCAGACCGCCCGATTCCATCACGCCCTTGGCCTGCAGGCCCAGCGGCGTGCCGGCCTTGACGGCGGCGCGCAGCATGTCCCCGGTGGAGATTTGCGGGATGCCGTACTTCTGGCAGATGAAGGTGGCTTGCGTGCCCTTGCCGGCGCCGGGCGCGCCCAGAAGAATCAGTTTCATTGTGCTCCTCGAATGGAATTTTGGCGGGGGGCAACGCAACCGATTCGGTAGGCTGGCCCGCAGTCAATAGGTCATGGCGATGAAGAATAGCATGCGTTCATTTGCGTCCGGCTGACATCCGCCAAAGCCCGTGGGGCCGCTGCGCACGGCCGCCCGAAGCGGCCGGCCCGCCCCCTCAGGGGGGTGGCGCCGCGGGCGCCTCAAGGGGGCGTCAACAGCTTTCGCACGCGGGCCAGGTCCTCGGGGGTGTCCACGCCCGGCCCGGGGGCCTGCTCGGCCAGGTGCACGGCGATGCCGTGGCCGTGCCACAGCGCGCGCAACTGCTCCAGCGCCTCGCACTGCTCCAGCGGCGCCGGCGGCAGCGCCGGAAAGCCGCGCAGAAAGCCGGCCCGGTAGCTGTAGATGCCGATGTGGCGCAGCGGCGCGGGCTGGGTGGGTAGGGTGGTGATGCCCTGGGCAAAGCCATCGCGCCACCAGGGCAGGGGCGCACGGCTGAAGGCGAGCGCCAGGCCGCGCGCGTCGGTGATCACTTTCACCACGTTCGGGTTGGTGAATTCCGCTACGCTTTGAATAGCGTGCGCGGCTGTTCCCATGCTGGCTGATGGGTGTTTTTGCAGCAAATGGGCGACGGCGTCGATGAGCGCGGGGTCGATCAGCGGTTCGTCGCCCTGCACGTTCACCACCAGGTCGTCGCCGTCCAGGCCGAGCAGGGCGCAGGCCTCGGCCAGGCGGTCGCTGCCCGAGGCGTGGTCGGCGCGCGTGGCCACGGCGCGCACGCCATGGGCGGCGCAGGCGGCCAGAACCTCGGGCGCGTCGGCGGCCACCACCACCTGGGCCGCGCCCGAGGCCTCGGCCCGTTCGGCCACCCGCACCACCATGGGCTTGCCGCCGATGTCGGCCAGCGGTTTGTTGGGCAGGCGGGTGGAGGCCAGCCGCGCCGGGATCAAGACGGTGAACGGGCCCCCACGCTCCCTCGCTTCGCGTGGTGCGCCGCCCCCAGTCGGGGTAGGGGCCCCGCCCGACCCGGTGCCGGGGGCCTTCGCGCCTTCGGGCGGCCGGGCGGCGCTCAAGATTGGGCTCCGCGAACGCTTCGGTGCATGCCGCTCAGCTCACCAGCGGTGTGCGCGGGGGCAAGGCTTGCAGTTCCTCGTCCGACAAGGTGCGCGCCTCGCCCTCCAGCATGACCGGGATGCCGTCGCGCACCGGGTAGGCCAGGCGCGCCGAGCGCGAGATCAGCTCGTGCTTTTCGCGGTCGTAGTCCAGCGGGCCCTTGGTGACGGGGCAGACCAGCAGTTCAAGCAGTTTGGTGTCCATGAGGGGATTGTCGCCCGCCGGCGGCCTGCCCAGCAATGCGGTCAGTGGGACGAGGTGCCGGACACCAGGTTCATCACCAGCACGCCGGCGACGATCAAGGCCATGCCCAGCACGGCCCAGGCGTCCAGGCGCTGGCCGAACACCAGCCAGCCGACGAGGGCGATCAGCACCGTGCCGATGCCGGACCAGACGGCGTAGGCCACGCCGACCGGAATGCTGCGCAAGGTGAGCGACAGCAGCCAGAAGGCCAGCCCATAGCCCACGGCCACCACCAGGGTGGGCACCAGGCGGGTGAAGCCGGCGCTGGCCTTCAGCGCGCTGGTGGCGACGACTTCGGCCACCACGGCCGCGCCCAGGGTCAACCAAGGGCTCATGCGGGGGCCCCTGGGCGGCGCGCGCCCGCGGGCGCGGCGGTGGGGGGTGGCGAAGGGGTGTGGAAGGTCATGACGGGGCGGTGGTGTTCGCGGGGGGAGGGTGGCCGCGCGCCGCCAGGCGTTGGTCCAGCGCGGCGAAGAAGGCGGCGGGCACGTCCAGTTGCAGCGGCACGGCCAGGGCCTGGGGTTGATGGCGCCACAGCTTGACGGCGTCTTTTTCGGTGCAAATCAGCCGTTGGTCGGCGTCCGATAATCCTGAGTAGCTATCGAAATTGTAGTGATCTAGGAGCGCCGTGGTGCGTGCCAGCGGCAGACCGACGGCGCGCAGCATGTCGAAAAACGCTTCCGGCCGGGCGATGGCGGCCACGGCGGCCAGCGGCTGGTCGCGCAACTCGGCCAGAGGGACCTGGGTGCCGTCGGCGCGCACGGCGGCCTCGGCCAGGCGGCGCCGGGCCTGGTGGGCGCTGGCGCCGGCGGGCAGGGCCAGCGGGCCGCCGGGCTCGGTGCGCAGCACCAGATCGACCGGGCGCGGCCAGGCCTCGCGCAGCGGGCCGGCCGGCAGCCGCCAGCCGTTGCCCACGCCGCGTGCGTCGAACACGCAAATCTCCACGTCGCGCGCCAGCGCCAGGTGCTGCAGGCCGTCGTCGCAGAGCAGCAGGTCGCAGTCCGGATGGGCCGCCAGCAGCGCCCGGCCGGCGTCGGCGCGGCGCGGCGCCACGAACACCGGCACGCCGGCGCGCCGGCGCAGCAGCAGGGGCTCGTCGCCGACCTGGCGCGGGTCGCTGTCGGGGTGCACTTCCAGGCAGGCCGTGCCGGCCCGGCCGTGCCCGCGCGAGACGATGCCGGGCCGCCAGCCGCGCGCCGCCAGATGCCGTGCCACGGCCAGGGTGGTGGGGGTTTTGCCGGCGCCGCCGGCGACCACGTTGCCGATCACCACCACCGGCACCGGCAGCCGGGTGGCGCGCGCCCAGCCCAGCCGGTAGGCGGCGCGGCGCAGCCCGGCCAGCGTGGCGTACAGCGTCGACAGCGGCCACAGCAGGCTGGCCAGTGGCCCGCGCCGCGTCCAGGCGCGGCGCAGCCGGGTTTCCAGGGCGGGGCGGTTCATGGCGGCGGGCAACGGACAAACACGCCAGCCCGGCGGGCGGCGGGGGGCTCCGGGCGCCGTGTCACCGTCCGGCCGAGCCGGACTGCGCCACGACGGTGATCTGGGTCAGGCCTTCGCGCCGCGCGGCGTCCATCACGGTGACGGCGGCCTGCACCGGCGCGGTGGCGTCGGCGCTGATGATGAGCACGCTGTCCTTGCTCGCCAGGCCGCGCAACGCGCGCGCCACGGCGGCCAGGTCGCGCCCTGCCAGCGGCTGGTTGTTGACGGCGTAGCGGCCGTCGGCGGCGATGGCGACGATGATTTCCTTGGGCCGGTCGCGCTGCGCCTCGGCGTCGGCCACCGGCAGCGACACCTGCAGCTCGGTGAACTTGCTGTAGGTGGTGGTCAGCATCAAAAAGATCAGGATCACCAGCAGCACGTCGATGAACGGGATCAGGTTGATCTCCGGCTCCTCGGGCGGATGCGGGCGAAATTTCACCGCCCCGCTCCCTTGGCCGGCGCCGGGCCGGGGCACAGCGGCTCCAGGTGGCGGGCAAAGCGCTCGGCGGCCAGCTCCAACGCCAGCACGTAGCCGTCGACCCGGGCGCGGAAGTAGCGCCAGAAGATGAGGGCCGGAATCGCCACGATCAGGCCGAAGGCGGTGTTGTACAGCGCCACCGAGATGCCGTGCGCCAGCTGCGCCGGGTTGCCGCCGGCCAGCGAGCCGGTGGGCGCCTGCGAGCCGAAAATCTCGATCATGCCGATCACCGTGCCGAGCAGGCCCAGCAGCGGCGCCGCCGAGGCCACCGTGGCCAGGGCCGGCAGGTAGCGCTCCAGGCGGTGCGCCACCTGGCGGCCGGCCGCTTCCATGGCGGCGCGCATTTCCTCGGCACTGCAGCGCGGGTTGCTGTTGATGGCGCGCCAGCCGGCGGCCAGCACCTCGCCCAGGGCCGAATGGCCGGCCAACTGGCTCACCGTGTCCGGCGCCGGCACGGTCTCGCGCGAGAGGCCGATGGCCTCGTCGACCAGGCCAGGGGTCAGCACCCGGCGCGATTGCAGCTTGATGAAGCGCTCGATGACGAAGGCCAGCGCCAGGATGGAGCACAGAATCAGCGGCCAGATCGGCCAGCCGGCGGCTTGTATGATCGAAAGCAAGGGCGTTTTCTCCGCGAAGCGCGACGCCACTGGGTGGCGGCGACGCAAGGATGCGGGCGATTATGGCGCACTCGATCCGCCCGCCCGGGCTGGGGCCGGCGCATCGGCCCGGCGGATTCACATATTCTGTGGATAACTTTGTGAAGAAACCTGTGACTTGATGGCCCGAAGCCCGTGCCGACGCGGTTTCCACTGGCTTGATGAATTTTGAGGCACAAAAAACTCCAATGTTTTCAATAACTTGCACCACGGCATGCGGTTCCCCGTGGGTTTTGGCCGCGCGCGACCTGGGTGCCACCGCGTTGTGGAGTAATGGCGCGGCCTGGCGCCGCGCCATCGGCCGGCAGACCGCATGAACACTGGCTTTTCAGGGCGAGAGGCCCGTCCGGCGCCGGCTGTGTGGGCGGTTGGGGCGCTGACCCGCGCCGTGGCGGACACCCTGGAGGCGCGCTTCAATCCTGTCGCGGTGCGCGGCGAGGTTTCGGGCTTCACGCGCGCGTCCAGCGGGCATTGCTATTTCGCGCTCAAGGACGACGCCGGCCAGTTGCGCTGCGCCATGTTCCGGCGCGCCGCCGGCCTGCTCGACTTTGCCCCGCGCGAGGGCGATCTGGTCGAAGTCCGCGGGCGCCTGACGGTGTACGGGCCGCGCGGCGATCTGCAACTGGTGGTCGAAGCCATGGCCCGGGCCGGCCAGGGCGCGCTGTTCGAGCAGTTTTTGCGCCTGAAGGCGCAGCTGGAGGCCGAGGGCCTGTTCGACGCCGAGCGCAAACGCCCGCCGCCGGCGCTGCCGCGCGGCATCGGCCTGGTCACCTCGCTCGGCGCGGCGGCCCTGCGCGACGTGCTCACGGCCCTGGCGCGGCGCGTGCCGCACATTCCGGTGCTGCTGGCGCCGGCCCCGGTGCAGGGCGCGGGCGCGCCCGCGGCCCTGGTGGAAGCGCTCTCAAAACTGTATCTGCTGGCCCAATCCCCGCGCCGGGAAACGGCTGATTTGGCTCAAAATTTGCCGCCGATCGACGTCATCCTGCTGGTGCGCGGCGGCGGCTCGATCGAGGATTTGTGGGCCTTCAACGACGAACGGCTGGCGCGTACCCTGGCCGCCAGCCCGGTGCCGGTGATCAGCGGCATCGGGCATGAAACCGATTTCACCATCGCCGACTTCGTGGCCGACCTGCGCGCGCCCACGCCCACCGCCGCCGCCGAGCTGGTCAGCGTCCCGCGCGCGCAGTGGCTGGCCGACCTGGACGCCCAGGCCGAGCGCCTGGCGCGCGCCTTGGGCCGCCGGCTCGACACCGAGGCCCAGCGCCTGGACGGGCTGGCTGGCCGGCTGGGTCGCCCGTCCGCCGCCGTGGCCGCCGAATGGCGCCGGCTGGACCGCCAGGCCCAGCGCCTGCGGCACGCCCTGCAACTGCGGCTGGAGCGCGAACAGGGGCGCCTGGCGCGTGCCGACGAGCGCCTGCCGCGCGCCGCCCAGCCCGCGCTCGCGGCCGAGCGCCAGCGCCTGGCGCGCCTGGCCGAACGCCTGCCCCAGGCCCTGGCGCGCCAGCGCGAGAGCGCGCAGGAACGCCTGGCGCGCGCCGCGCTGCGCCTGGACGCGCTCGACCCGCGGCGCGTGCTCGAACGCGGCTACGCCTGGCTGGCCGACACGCGCGGGCGCCCCCTCACGCGGGCCGCCGAGGCCGAGCCGGGCCAGGCGCTGACCGCCACCCTTGCCGACGGCAAGGTTGATCTGACGGTGGCCGGCCGACATCCGCGCTGACTTCCTACAATGCCAGCGCGCTGGGCGGCCTATCATGGCCGTTCCGCCTACTTTTTCACCACCACGAACAAAGGACAACCGACATGGAACGCACCCTGCCCCCCCTGCCTTACGCCATCGACGCCCTGGCCCCCGCCTACAGCCAGGAAACCCTGGAATACCACCACGGCAAGCACCACAAGGCCTACGTCGACAAGCTGAACGAGCTGCAAAAAGGCACCGAGTTCGAGAACATGGCCCTGGAGGACGTGATCAAGAAGGCCCAGGGCGGCATGTACAACCAGGCCGCCCAGATCTGGAACCACACCTTCTTCTGGAACTGCATGAAGCCGAATGGCGGCGGCGAGCCCACCGGCGCCCTGGCCGCGGCCATCACCAAGAAGTGGGGCAGCTACGCCGACTTCAAGAAGGCCTTTGTCGCCAGCGCCGTGGGCAACTTCGGCAGCGGCTGGACCTGGCTGGTGAAAAAGGCCGACGGCAGCCTGGACATCGTCAACATGGGCGCCGCCGGCACCCCGCTGACCACCGGCGACGCCGCGGTCCTGACGGTGGACGTGTGGGAGCACGCCTACTACATCGACTACCGCAACATGCGTCCCAAGTTCGTCGAGACCTTCCTCGACAAGTTGGTCAACTGGGAGTTCGCGGCCAAGAACTTCGGCTGATCGCGGCGCGGCCGGCGCCTGCCGGCCGGCTCGACAAGCCACCTTCGGGTGGCTTTTTTCATGCCATTGGTTATTAAAGTAATAGCAATCCAGGTAGGCTGGGCGGCGAGATGGGTTGAATTGGCCTTGAAATTTGGCGCGACGGCACCCAACTGATGCCGGGTTGGCCGCGTGACAGGCGGCACAATCACGGTTGGCACGCCCAGCCCGCGCCGGGCCGTGAGCGCCGTGTCAGGATTGCCTGACATGATGCTCGCCGCAAGCGCGCGGCGCCGCGATCATCACAATGAGATTTGGAGAGACCTGCATGACCACCCCCCAAACTTCCACCATCGTCTACACGCTGACTGACGAGGCGCCCCTGCTGGCCACGGCCTCGTTCCTGCCCATCGTGCGCGCGTTCGCGGCGCCGGCCGGCGTGGACGTGACCACCAGCGACATCTCGGTGGCGGCGCGCGTCCTGGGCCAGTTTCCCGAGGTGCTGACCGAGGCGCAACGCGTCCCCAACACCTTGGCCGAGCTGGGCAAGCTGACGCTCAAGCCCGAGGCCAACATCATCAAGCTGCCCAACATCAGCGCCTCGGTGGCCCAGCTCAAGGACGCCATCAAGGAGCTGCAGGACAAGGGGTACAAGCTGCCCGACTATCCCGAGAACCCGCAGGACGACAAGGAAAAGGACATCCGCGCGCGCTACAACAAGTGCATCGGCTCGGCCGTCAACCCGGTGCTGCGTGAAGGCAACTCGGATCGCCGCGCGCCGCGCGCCGTCAAGGAGTACGCCCGCAAGAACCCGCACAGCATGGCCGATTGGAGCCAGGCCTCGCGCTCGCACGTCTCGCACATGCATTCAGGCGACTTCTACCATGGCGAAAAGTCCATGACGCTGGACAAGGCGCGCGACGTGAAGATGGAGCTGATCACCAAGAGTGGCAAGACCATCGTGCTCAAGCCCAAGGTCGCGCTGAAGGACCGCGAGGTGATCGACTCGATGTTCATGAGCAAGAAGGCGCTGCTGGACTTCTACACCAAGGAGATCGAGGACGCGCACAAGACCGGCGTGATGTTCTCGCTGCACGTCAAGGCCACCATGATGAAGGTCTCGCACCCCATCGTGTTCGGCCACTGCGTGAAGATCTTCTACGACGAGGCCTTTGCCAAGCACGCCAAGCTGTTCGAGGAACTGGGCATCAACGTCAACAACGGCATGGTCGATCTGTACAACAAGATCGCCACCTTGCCCGAGAGCAAGCAAGACGAGATCAAGCGCGACCTGCACGCCTGCCACGAGCACCGCCCGGAGCTGGCCATGGTCGATTCGGCCAGGGGCATCACCAACTTCCACTCGCCCAACGACGTGATCGTGGACGCCTCGATGCCGGCCATGATCCGCAACGGCGGCAAGATGTGGGGCGCCGACGGCCGCCTGAAGGAGGTCAAGGCCGTGATGCCCGAATCCACCTTCGCCCGCATCTACCAGGAGATGATCAACTTCTGCAAGTGGCATGGCGCGTTCGACCCCAAGACCATGGGCAGCGTGCCCAACGTCGGCCTGATGGCCCAGCAGGCCGAGGAATACGGCAGCCACGACAAGACCTTCGAGATCTCCGAGGACGGCGTGGCCAACATCACCGACCTGGAAACAGGCGAGGTGCTGATGAGCCAGAACGTGGAAGCCGGTGACATCTGGCGCATGTGCCAGGTCAAGGACGCCGCCATCCGCGACTGGGTCAAGCTGGCCGTCACGCGCGCGCGCAACTCGGGCACGCCGGTGGTGTTCTGGCTCGACCCGTACCGTCCGCACGAGCACCAGCTCATCACCAAGGTCAAGATGTACCTGCATGAGCACGACACCACGGGCCTGGACATCCAGATCATGAGCCAGGTGCGCGCCATGCGCTACACGCTGGAGCGCATCGTGCGCGGCCAGGACACCATCAGCGCCACCGGCAACATCCTGCGCGACTACCTGACCGACCTGTTCCCCATCATGGAGCTGGGCACCAGCGCCAAGATGCTGTCCATCGTGCCGCTGATGGCCGGCGGCGGCATGTACGAGACGGGCGCCGGCGGCTCGGCCCCCAAGCATGTGCAGCAACTGGTGCAGGAAAACCACCTGCGCTGGGATTCGCTGGGCGAGTTCCTGGCGCTGGCGGTGTCGCTGGAAGACCTGGGCCTGAAGAACCACAACCCCAAGGCCAAGCTGCTGGCCAAGACGCTGGACGCCGCCACCGGCACCTTGCTGGACAACAACAAGGGCCCCAGCCCCAAGTCGGGCCAGTTGGACAACCGCGGCAGCCAGTTCTACCTGGCGCTGTACTGGGCCGAGGAGCTGGCCAAGCAGACCGAGGACGCGGACCTGGCGGCCAAGTTCAAGCCGCTGGCCAAGGCGCTGGCCGACAACGAGCAGGCCATCGTCAAGGAGCTGAACGACGTGCAGGGCAAGCCGGTGGACATCGGTGGCTACTACCAGCCGGATCCGGTCAAGCTGGCGCAGGTGATGCGTCCGAGTGCCACTTTCAACAAGGTGCTGGAGTCAGTTTGACCCCCTGAGGCGCTGATGCGCCTTCCCCCGCTCTCTTCGGGCGGGGGACGAGCCGGCCGGAACATGACTCCCCCGAAGCGCCTGCGGCGTCTCCCCCACTTGGGGGCGAGCCGGCCGCTTCGGAGCGGCCGGGCGCGGCGGCTCCTGGCGTGGCCTGCTCCGCGGCCTTTTGATCAGCGCTTGGCGTCGAAGGCCGGGCCGCGCAGCTTCATGCCGGCCTTCAGGTGGCGCTGCTCGAACCAGCCCTGGTTCATCTCCAACACGTAGCGCACGGGTTTCGCCGAGCAGTGGCTGGCCTCGTCCAGCGGCTTCATGTCGGCCAGGTTGACGATGGCGCCGTCGTCGGCCACGAAGGCGGCGGTGAGCGGGATCAGCGTGTTCTTCATCCAGAAGCACTGCACGCCGGCTTGCTCGAACACGAACAGCATGCCTTCGTGCACGGGCATGTCCTTGCGGTGCATCAGCCCGATCTGGCGCTGCTCGGGCGTGGCCGCCACCTGCGCGTCGATGCGGTGCATGCCGGCGCTGATCGGGGTGCGCGGCAAATCCAACTGCGGGCCACCGGCGGGGGCGAACTGGGCCAGCGCGGGCCAGGCCAGACCGCAGGCGGTCAGCAGCGGGAGCAAGCGGCGGCGTGGGAATCGGGTCATGGTGCGGACGGGGGGTGACAGGGTGTGGCGCCTTGGAAGCCGATGCCGGGTGAAAAGTTCATCGCCGAAGCGGCTGGCGCGCCAGGTCGGATTGTCGCTGCTGGCGCGTTGGGGCGCGGCGCTAGAATCTTTTGGCATTGGCACGCACGGCCCGCGCAGGGCCACGGGTGCCGCCGTAGTGATTCAGTGTCAGGAGACGACCCATGTACCAGCACATCAAGTTGCCCGCCGACGGTCAGAAGATCACCGTCAACCCCGATTACTCCCTGAACGTGCCGGACCAGCCGATCATTCCCTATATCGAGGGCGACGGCACGGGCCTGGACATCACGCCGGTGATGATCAAGGTGGTCGACGCCGCGGTGCAGAAAGCCTATGGCGGCCAGCGCAAGATCCACTGGATGGAGGTTTACGCGGGCGAGAAATCCACCCGCGTCTACGGCCCCGACGTCTGGCTGCCCGAGGAAACCCTGCAGGTGCTCAAGGACTACGTGGTGTCCATCAAGGGCCCACTCACCACGCCGGTGGGGGGCGGCATCCGCAGCCTGAACGTGGCCCTGCGTCAGGAGCTGGACCTGTACGTCTGCCTGCGCCCGGTGCAGTATTTCAAGGGTGTGCCCTCGCCGCTGAAGGCCCCCGAGAAGGTGAACATGGTGATCTTCCGCGAGAACTCGGAAGACATCTACGCCGGCGTCGAGTGGGAGGCCAAGAGCGAAAAGGCCAAGAAGGTCATCAAGTTCCTCATCGAGGAAATGGGTGTGACCAAGATCCGCTTTCCGGAAAGCTCGGGCATCGGCATCAAGCCGGTGTCGATCGAGGGCACCGAGCGCCTGGTGCGCAAGGCCATCCAGTACGCGATCGACAACGACAAGCCCAGCGTGACCCTGGTGCACAAGGGCAACATCATGAAGTACACCGAAGGCGGTTTCCGCGACTGGGGCTACGCCCTGGCGCAGCGCGAATTCGGTGCCGAGCCGCTGGACGGCGGCCCGTGGTGCCAGTTCAAGAACCCCAAGACCGGCCGCAACATCGTCATCAAGGACTCCATCGCCGACGCCTTCCTGCAGCAGATTCTGCTGCGCCCGGCCGAGTATTCGGTGATCGCCACCCTGAACCTGAACGGCGACTACATCTCCGACGCGCTGGCCGCCGAGGTGGGGGGCATCGGCATTGCCCCGGGCGCCAACATGAGCGATTCGGTGGCCTGCTTCGAGGCCACGCACGGCACGGCGCCCAAGTACGCCGGCAAGGACTACGTCAACCCGGGCTCGGAAATCCTGTCCGCCGAGATGATGCTGCGGCACATGGGCTGGACCGAGGCCGCCGACAAGATCATCGCGTCGATGGAAGCGGCCATCCAGAGCAAGAAGGTCACCTACGACTTCGCCCGCCTGATGGACGGCGCCACCCAGGTCAGCTGTTCGGGCTTCGGGCAGGTGATGATCGAGCACATGTGATCGGACGCCGCCCCGGCGCGGCCGGCGCGCGCGCGGGCCCTGCCTACCACTTCGGAGGCGGGGCTTTTTGCATCCAGGGCGGCCCTGAGATACTGGCGCCATGCCGAACCCGACGCCCCGTTCCCCCGCCAGCGACCGCCGCCAGCGGGTGCAGTCCGCTGAAACCGGCCTGTCCATTCTCAAGGCGTTGACCCGGCTGGGTGGGGAGGCCAGCCTGACGGCCCTGGCCCATGAAGTTGGCGAAAGCACGGCCAAGGTGCACCGCTACCTGTCCAGCTTTGCCCAGGAAGGGTTCGTGGCGCAGAACCCGGTCACCCTCCATTACCACCTGAGCACGGAAGCCATCCGCCTGGGGCAGGCGGCGCTGCGCCAATGCCATCCGGTGCGCCTGGGTGAAGGGGCCTTGGCGCAACTGCGCGGCGCCTTGCAGGTAACCTGCTTCATCGCGGTGATGGGCAACCTGGGGCCGACCGTGCTGCGCATCGAGGAGCCTTCTCTTCCGGTGACGGTGAACATCCGCGCCGGCTCGGTGCTGCCCCTGCTGTGGTCCGCCACCGGCCAGGCGTTCCTGGCTTTTTCCGACGACGCCGAGATCCACCGCAAGGCTGTCGACGAATACACGGCCGGCACCGCCGAGCAGCGCGCGCGCCTGGCCGGCTCGGACCCGGTGACCCAGCTGTGCCGGCAGGTGCGCGCGCAGGGCTGCGCCATCGTGCACGACACGCTGCTGCCCGGCATCAGCGCGGTGTCGGCCCCCATCTTCGATGCGCACGGCCATGTCGGCGCGGTGCTCACCGCGCTCGGGGCCAGCAACGGCTTTGATGTCCGGCCGGAAGGCGCGGTGTGCCCGCAGGTGGTTCGGGAAGCGGCCGACATCAGCGCCGCCCTGGGGTTCCACCCGGCCTGAGCGGCGGCACGGAGGCCGGTCCGTGGCACCTTCAGATCAAGGGTAAACCCCGGCTGCGAACATTACGCTTTGCGAAATACAGTTACGCAAATACAGCATTGCCCTGCAAGGACGTCTGCACGCCATGAACCCGCCCCCGTCTTCCGCCGCCGAACGTTGTCCGGTCGACCACCAGGCCCTGATGGGCCAGACCGCACCCAACGGCTGTCCGATCAGCCGCCAGGCGGCCGCATTCGACCCCTTCGAGCCGGCCTACCTGCAGGCCCCGGCGGAGTACCTGCGCTGGGCGCGAGAGCAGGAGCCGGTGTTCTGGAGCCCGCAGCTGGGCTATTGGATCGTGACGCGGTACGAGGACGTGAAGGCGGTGTTCCGCGACAACCTACTGTTCTCACCGTCCATCGCGCTGGAGAAAATCACCCCGGCCACGCCCGAGGTGACGCAGATCCTGCAGCGCCACGGCTACGCCATGAACCGGACCATGGTGAACGAGGACGAGCCCGACCACATGGCGCGGCGGCGTCTGCTCATGGACGCATTTCTCCCGGAACGCCTGGTGGCCTACGAGCCGATGGTGCGCGATCTGGCGCGCCAGTACATGGACCGTTTCGTCGACAAAGGCAGCGCCGACCTGGTGCGCGACATGTTCTACGAAATCCCGCTGAATATCGCACTGAAGTTTCTCGGTGTGCCCGAGGACGGCGCCGAGCAACTGCGGCAATTCGCGGTGGCGCACACGCTCAACACCTGGGGCCGCCCGAAGGCGCGGGAGCAGTTGGAGATCGCGGAGAACGTCGGCCGCTTCTGGCAGACCGCGCAGCGGATCCTGGACCACATGATGGCCCAGCCCGACGGCGAGGGATGGATGTACGAATCGATTCGCCAGCATCTGGTGCACCCCGACATCGTCACGACCTCGTACCTGCGCTCGATGATGATGGCCATTCTGGCCGCCGCCCACGAAACCACCTCCAACGCCACGGCCAACGCTTTTCTGACGCTGCTGCGCCAGCGCGATGCCTGGGAAGCCATTTGCGAGAACCCGGCCCTGATCCCGAATGCCGTGGAAGAGTGCCTGCGCGTGGCCGGCTCCATCATCGCCTGGCGCCGCGTCGCCACCGCCGAGGCCCGGGTCGGTGGAGTCGCCATCCCCAAGGGCGGCAAATTGCTGCTGGTGCAGGCCTCGGCGAATTTCGATCCCGGGCATTTCGAGAACCCGGACGGAGTCGACCTGTACCGGGAGAACGCGGTCGAGCACCTGACCTTCGGCTACGGCGCCCACCAGTGCATGGGCAAGAACATCGGCCGCATGCAGATGCGGGTGTTTTTGGAAGAATTCACGCGCCGACTGCCGCACATCCGGTTGGTGGAAGGGCAGGCCATCGGCTACCTGCCCAACACTTCGTTCCGTGGCCCCGATGCGCTGTGGGTGGAATGGGATCCGGCACGCAATCCCGAGCGCGCTGGCGCCATCGCTCCCGCGAGCGAGCACGCGTTCTACATCGGCCCGCCGTCCAAGGACAGCATCTCGCGCGCGGTGGTGGTGCGCGAGAAGCACGCCGAGGGTGAGGGCCTGTGTCGTCTCGTGCTCGCCGATCCCCGCGACCAGCCGCTGCCGGCCTGGACGGCCGGCGCGCACATCGACTTGATCGCCGGGGGCTTTCGCCGCAAGTACTCGCTGTGCGGGCAGGCCGGCGACCGCGGCAGCCTGCAAGTGGTGGTGCAGCGCGAGGGCGACGGCCGCGGCGGTTCGCGCCATTTCTGCGACCACCTGGCCGTCGGAGATACCCTGCAGTTGTCCGGCCCCAAGAACCTGTTCCGGCTGGACGAATCCGCGCGGCGTTTCGTGCTGATCGCCGCCGGTATCGGCATCACGCCGATGCGGGCCATGGCCGATCGGCTCAAGGCCCAGGGCAAGCCGTACGAACTGCACTACGCCGGCCGTTCACGCCAGCAGATGGCGCTGCTGACGCGCCTGGAGCAGGACCACGGGGCGAACCTGTCGCTGTACGTGAAGGCGGAAGGCCGGCGCATGCACCTGCCTTCGGTGGTTGCGCGCGTGGACGCGGGTACGCGTGTGTACGCCTGTGGCCCCGATCGGCTGATTGACGAGCTGGAAACCCTGGGCGAGCGGTGGCCCGAGGGCGTGCTGCACTTCGAGCACTTCAGCGCCGACGGCTCGGCGCTTGACCCCACCCGGGAGCACGGCTTCGTCGCCGAGCTGAAGGACTCCAACGTGAGCGTCACCGTGCCCGCCGACCAGACTCTGTTGCAAGCCCTGCAGGCGGCGGGTTTCGACGTGCCCTGCGACTGCGGCGAGGGCTTGTGCGGCACCTGCGAGGTGAAGCTGGTCGAGGGCCAGGTGGACCACCGCGACAAGGTGCTGAGCAAGAGCGAGCGGGCGGCCAACCAACGCATGATGGCGTGTTGCTCCCGGGCGGCTGGCTCGAGGATCGTGCTGGCGCTCTGAAGCGTGGCGCGGGCCGTCGTGCCGGCAGTGCGATGGGGCGGTTTCCTGAGGTCGCGGCTCAATCGTTGTGGTCGTGGTCGTGGTCGTGGTCGTGGTCGTGGTCGTGGTGCCGCTCGTGCGCCGTCGCCGATGTGGGCAGCAGCCCGTTCGGCGCATGCCGCCATTCCCAGCTGGCGAAGGCCAGCACCGCCAGCAGCAACAGCGCCGCCAGCCAGCGGCGGTCGTGCCGCACCAAGTCTGGACCGTTGCCATCGACCCGACCGGTCAGCATCGGCAGTGCGTGGTTCCGGCGCTTCAGCACACTCAGCCCGAGCACCAGGCCGAGGTGCGCCAGGGCCAGGAACAGCAGCGCTTCGCCCAAGCCTTCGTGCAGCTCGGCCAGCGCCTCGCCCCAGGCGTGGTCGGCGCCATAGCCGCTGAGCGTGAGTGGCACCACCAGGGTCAACAAGGCCACCACGGCCAGTGCCATCAGCAGGGGCAAGCCTTGCCGCCAGGGCAGATCCCGGTAGGCGGCGCCACGCACGGCGTCGAGCGCGGCGCGCCACCAGGTCGGCAGGCCGCTCAACCGGCGCAGCAGGGGCGCCAAGCGGGCATGGCGCGGGCCGATCAGGCCGTACACGATTCGGAACACGAACAAACCGGCCAGCGTGTAGCCCAGCGTGACGTGCAGCGCGCGCCAGCGCTCTCCATCGGCAGTCAGGTAGGCCCCCAGGAAACTCAGCGCGAACAGGGCGTGGAACATGCGCGTCGGCGCATCGACGACACGGCGCCGCGCGCCGCCTGGGGCGGCCGGCGATGCGGGGCCGGTCGGGATGGAGGTAGCAACGGGGAGCATGGGGTGTCCTTTCATGGCGTCAATCGGACCAGGCGCGGCGGTCGCGGGCGCTCAGGCCGGCGGGTTGGCGCAGCGCGTCGTCGTCGAAGCGGCCACGCTCGGCCCCGACGTGGCAGGCCGCGCATTGCGCGGCGCCGCGCACGCTGGGCAATTGCCAGACGCTGGCGTCGATCCGGCGGTGCTTGCGCTCGAACCAGACCGAGCGGGTGATGCGGTCTTGCGGCGGCTCGCCGCTCACGCGCTTGTAGCTGCCGGCGTGGGCTTGCAGCCAGGTGTCGATCTGGCGCAGGGTCGATGCGTCCAGCGAGGCGTCGCTGCCGTAGTGGTGGTCCAGCTCGGTCATTAGGCGCCGCCACGACGGCGCGGGCAGCAGCCCGGGCGGGTAGGCCGTGTGGCAGGCCGCGCATTCCTGGGTGTAGGAGGCGGGCACCTGGGCCGGCATCAACCGCCCGTCGGCGTGGGCCAGGCCCGTCAGGGTGAGTCCGAGCAGGGCGCCGGCGAGGTGGTTGCGGAGGGCGTCGGGGTAGGTCATGGTGTGCTCCAAAAAAGGGGGGTTCAGCGGCTCAATCGGGTCAACCAGGCCAGCACGTCGGCTTTTTCGGCGGCGCTGCATTCGCGTTGCAGCACGTCCTTGCAGTTGCGGCGAAACCATTTGTCGACTTTCGCGCTGTCGGTGAAGGCCTTGGGATTGAAGGCGGGCGCCAGCGGCTCCATCGGCTTGCCGGTGCTGGCATGTCGGCCCTGGGCCGTGGGCGGGTTGCCGTGGCAGGATGCACACGACCATTCGCCGCCATGCCGCTGGGTGAACAGCTGGCGCCCGCGCTCGGGCTGGCCTGGCTGGCCGGCCTGGGCGCTCCAGCGCGCCAGTTGCTCGGTGGCCGAGGTGTCCGCGGCCCAGGCACCCGGGAGCGCCAGTGTCAAGGTCAAGACAGCGCCGATCCAGCGGCGAGGAGGCACGGCCAGGTGCGGGAAGGGTGTCATCGAATGTTCTCCGTTGGCGGGAATTCCATTCTTTGGCGCCGGCCCTGAATCCGGGGTGAAGCCGGCATTCATGTGCGGTTCAGGCCCGGGTGCGGACAATCTGGGCATGTTTGCACCGTTTGCCGCTCTCCTCCGTTGTTCGATTCGCCCGCCGCGCCGCGTCGGGTACGTGTTGGCCGTGCTGATCGGTCTGCTGGCGGCCCCGGCCCTGGTCAGCGGCGGCGCGCGTGACCACGACCGGGCCCGCGCGGCGGTGGAGGCTGGTGAAGTGCTGCCGCTGCCCACCCTGCTGGAGCGCGTGCAGTCCTCGCATCCCGGGCAGGTGCTGGAGCTGGAACTGGAGCGCGAACACGGCCGCTGGACCTACGAGATCAAGCTGCTGCAGGCCGGCGGCCAGTTGCTGAAGCTGGACGTCGATGCGGCCAGCGGCGAGGTGCTGAAGGTGCGTCGCAAGCATTCGGATCGGGCCGGGGGAGCCAGGGACTCGGCCCCATGAGGCTGCTGCTGGTGGAGGACGACGCCACGCTGCGCGGGCAATTGCGCGTCGGACTGGTGGCGGCCGGCTACGCCGTGGACGAAACCGACAACGGGCTGGACGCGCAGCACCTGGGCGCCAGCGAGACCTACGACGTGGTGGTGCTGGATCTGGGCTTGCCGCGCCTGGACGGCCTGAGCGTGCTGCGGCGTTGGCGCGAAGCCGGCCACGCCATGCCGGTGCTGATCCTGACGGCGCGCGACACCTGGCACGAGAAGGTGGCCGGCATCGACGCCGGGGGCGACGACTACCTGGCCAAGCCCTTCCACATGGAAGAGCTGCTGGCGCGCATCCGGGCGCTCATCCGCAGATCGCAGGGGCTGGCCTCGGCTCTGCTGCGCCATGGGCCGGTGGCGCTGGACACGCGCACCAGCCGCGTCAGCTGCCACGGCCAGCCGGTCGGCTTGACCGGCCACGAATTTCGGCTGCTGGCCTACCTGATGCACCGCCCGGGCACGGTGGTCTCGCGCACGGAACTCACCGAACACCTGTACGCACAGGACTTCGATCGCGATTCCAACACCATCGAGGTGTTCATTGGTCGCCTGCGCCGCAAGCTGTACCCGGAACTCATCGAGACCGTGCGCGGCCTCGGGTACCGGCTGGCGGGCCCGGCTTGAGCGCGCCGACGCCGCCCGCCGGCCCCGGGCGCTCGCTGCGCTTTCGCCTGCTCGCGGCGACCCTGATGGGCATGGCCGTGGCCCTGACGCTGGCCGGACTGCTGCTGACCGAGCTGTTCCGCGACCATGTGATGCGGCAGTTTGGCCACGCGCTGACGGCGCAGTTGGATCAGGTGACGGCCCGGCTGGAGTTCGACACCGGCGGGCAACCCCAACTCGATCCGGCCTTGCTGAGCGATCCGCGCTGGTCGCGCCCCTACTCGGGTTTGTACTGGCAGATCGACCGCGCCGACGGCGCGGCGCGGCGC
>Ga0209572_1000756_pt1 | contig 36933 bp, 23 predicted proteins | sample EBPBio232012_DNA_FD_185867 | JGI IMG/M metagenome (GOLD analysis project Ga0209572, IMG submission 185867) | Wastewater treatment Type I Accumulibacter community from EBPR Bioreactor in Madison, WI, USA - Reactor 1_1/23/2012_ DNA (SPAdes)... | ecosystem: Engineered > Bioreactor > EBPR >...
TTGCAAGCTGAAGTTGTCACCGGCCAAACCGGTGGAGTCAGCGAGGTTGACCTCTTGTGCGCTAACGTTCTGTACCAACGCAACGGTGAGTATCAGAAAAAATCCTTTCATTCTATTTTTCATGATGCAATGATCTTTTAAAGTTGTTTTTTCCTCTAAAACAAATTAGATACCAAAATGCCAACCAATTTGCGAACACACGTTAAAATTTGCGCACCCTTCCTTATTCTATTGTGAAATACTAACAGTAAAAGCCTGATTGAACGGATAAACGGACTTCATCAAACATTATACACAAAGTATTTTCGCGCACTGTATTTTTCACCTCGTTGATGAAAGGTTTACCACTTCTTATTGTTCTACTATTTATCGGTGTTGCCTCTTATGGGCAAAGCCATGGTATTACCATCAACGGGAAGGTAGTGGATAAGGATGGTCTTGTATTACCCTTTTCTACCATACGCGCTTTCCAACAAAACGACTCCGCGTTTGTGGCCGGTGCTGTTACCGAAAACAACGGCTCGTTCACCTTGCCACTGCCCGAAGGAAAGTACTACGTGGAGATTGGCTTTATAGGGATGCAAGCGCAGACTCGAACAATTTCCAAGCAAAGTGGGAACGTTGATTTAGGAACTATTCAACTTAAAATTTCTTCCGCTACTACCAATGAAGTTTCTGTTATTGCGGATAAGAGCATTGCTGAGTTGAAACTGGACAAGCGCGTGTACAACGTAAGTGCCGACCTCAACAACCAAGGTTCTAACGCTTCAGAGGTGTTGGCAAATATTCCATCTATTACATTGGATACCGAAGGCAACGTTAGCTTGAGAGGTAACCAAGGGGTGCGCATATTGATAGATGGCAAGTACTCCGGATTCAGTTCCACACCGGAGGCATTGCAACAATTGCAAGCCGACATGATAGACAAGATAGAAGTGGTGACCAATGCCTCTGCGCGCTATGATGCACAAGGCGAAGCGGGCATCATCAATATCATACTAAAGAAGAATGCCCTTAGCGGATGGAATGGCTCAGTAAATGCGCGCGTAGGTTATTACCCTGAGTACGGTGGTGGGTTTAATATCAACTACAAGAAGGATAAGCTCAACATCAACATGGCTTATACTTTTAACCGCAATGAGAATCCTGCTTATAGCACCACGTACCAACGGTTGAATTCTGCTGATACATCCTTTGCTTATCGTCAGCTATATGAACACCTGCGCAAGAAAGTGGGCCACAATGCCACGGTTGGTTTTGATTATGACTTCAATGAGCGCAATACCTTATCCGCATCCGTTGGTGTAAGAACAGGACTTGGCAATAACTTTTATGACCGTGTGTATGAAAACATGGATGTGAATGATGTGCTGCAGTTCACCAATACACGCTACGAGTGGAACAAGGAAATGGAAGACTTGGTGGAAGGCAATCTTTCTTATAAAAAGAAATTCAAGAAAGAAGGTGCTTCGTGGACTACTGATTTCAAAGCTTTTCGCGATCAGGATTTTGAACGATCAGATTATACCGAAACCACTACACTCAATGACATAACCAATACCGAACGCTCGCATGCTTATGTAACGGAGAAGAACTTGTTGGCACAATCGGACTTAGTGTTGCCCATTGGCAAGGATGGAAAGTTTGAAACAGGTGTGCGTTCGCAGCAACGACAGATGTACAATCGCTTTGGCTTCTCGGAGTTGATAGAGAATGTATGGCAATCTCCTGCCCGCTTCAATGATGACTTTGAATACCTGGAGCGTGTGCATGCAGGCTATGTGATGGGCTCCAACACCTTTGGCCGATGGGCTGCGCAGGTGGGTGTGCGCGGTGAATACTCCGACATTACAACGGAACAAATCTCTTTGGACAACAGAAGGAACAAACAATACTTTAATTACTTCCCCAGCGCTGCGGTGTCTTACAAGAAGAGCGACAAACAAACCTTTCAACTTAGCTATAGCCGCAGGATAAATAGACCGGGGCAATGGTCGCTGATGCCGTTTATGAAATTTGGTGACAACCGTGAGATGCGCATTGGTAATCCTGATATCAATCCTGAACTGACGGACTCTTATGAAGCCGGCATTATGCAGTACTTTGGCAAAGGCTCCCTGCTCTCCACGGTTTATTATAGACAAACCGCCAATAGCATGGAGACCATGTCTGTGGCAGGCGATGATGGCATCATCTATCGTGTGCAGATGAATGTGGGCAACAGAGATGCTTATGGCTTTGAGTTCAACTTAAATTATAATCCATCAAGCATCATTCGATTGACATCCGGATTCAATGTGTATAGACAGATAGTAACGGGCCGCTTCAATGAAGTGGATTTTGAAACGAATAACTTCTCATGGAACAACCGCACTTCCCTAAACGTTAATCTAAAGAACAAAACAAGGATGCAGGTCGCTGCCAACTATGAAGCTCCACGAATTAACCCGCAGGGAAGAACGCTTGGTATGTTCTCTTTGGATGCAGCCATCACCCATGAACTTTGGCACAATGCCACGCTGGGTCTCAATGTGAGAGATATATTCAACAGCCGAAGATGGCGACAAGTAGTAGATACCGAAACTATCTACAGCGAGAGCAATACCCTATGGCGACCAAGAAACATTCGCCTTGTGTTTACTTATCGCTTCAATCAAAAGGCACCCGCGCCTACCGACAAGCCACAAGATTTGTTTGAGGGGGATTAATATTATTCCCTTCTAAAATCTTTGTATCTCACCAATACTCGTTCTACTTTTTTTCCAAAAGAAAAGGCCCGTCACACAATGTGAACAGGCCTTGATTATTTTAAATAATGGATGATCTTAAATAGCTTCCTTCAATCGCTGCACACTTCCATGGACGATAAATGCTACAGAACTCGTCCATTCACCTTCGCCTCTTGCATTGACACCACGCATACGTGCTCTTAGCACAACGCCAACAGGAAGATCGCTCACCCTAAACTTAGTGTATAAGCCCGAGTAGCGATTGGACAAGCCATGCGGCCCGTCAATCTGCATTTCTATAAAATCATGATGGCGAATGCCCTTCGCTTGTATCATTACTTCTCCATTACCCAAAGGTTTTGCGTTGGGAGTATTGCCTTTGGCAGGTGCCGGGCGTTCAGCTCTTTCTTTACTCAGTTCAAAACCACTTGCTGCAATGATGCTCAAATTGCCATCGGCTATGGCATTGACAAAAGTGCACTGAGCACTTACCATGCGCTCAATGGCTTTGCGCACTTCGTTGCGTTGGCCTAAGTGAGCAAGGTTGCGCGCGGCAACTTCATCTTGAAAGGCCTGTAGTATATCCAGCTTGGCGATGACCTCTGCCGGTGTATAAACAATCCCACTGAAGATGCTGTTGTCGAGTTTTGCCTGAATCTGACGAACGCGTGTCATAAATGGATAGATACCACTACGTCCCATGAAGAAAACTGCTTTACGTTTCATACGGCTTGGATTTTTATAGAGTGAATAAATCTTAGATGAATAAGATGTTGTTATAATTTGCTTTCAACCTGCTTCTACCTAAAACGGTTTTAAAAGGTTACAACTCACGCATCTTAATACTATTAGTAGTTATACATCATGCAATTAGCCTATTTACTACATGCATGTACCAGAGGCACTCAATGCATTGACTGGGGTAACTACATACCAGTACCAGAGGCACTCAATGCATTGACTGAGGCAAGTACATACCAGTACCAGGGGCACTCAATGCATTGACTGAGGTAACTACATACCAGTACCAAAGGCACTCAATGCATTGACTGAGGCAAGTACATACCAGTACCAGAGGCACTCAATGCATTGACTGGGGCAAGTACATACCAGTACCAGAGGCACTCAATGCATTGACTGGGGTAACTACATACCAGTACCAGAGTCTCTCAATGCATTGACTGGGGTAAGTACATACAAGTACCAGTGGCACTCAATGCATTGACCGAGGCAAGTACATACCAGTACCAGTGGCACTCAATGCATGGTATAGAGGTGGTCAAGACATAGGATAAGGGCAGTACATGCTAATAGTTCGATGGACTAGATGATGCTTTTAACCAAGTACATTGCCATTCTTCCGGAAACAATGCCAAGTATGATTTAGCTTATATTTAAAAGCAATCATACTAAAGCAATGGAATGACGATACAATATCAATTACTCCTTCACCAACCTCAGCGTACTTGTGCTGTCTTGTGCTTTTAGCTTCAACACATAGACACCTTTTGCATCGGGCAACGCTATGTTGGTCTTGTACAACGAAGGATAGTTGCGAGTAAAGATGACTCTGCCTTGTATATCGGTAAGCATTAGTTCTACATCTTGCATGGCACTGCCTAAAGTGATTTCTACATTGCCTTGTGACGGGTTGGGATAAACCGTGGCTTGCAAGCCATTGCTTAACTCATCAATACCTATAACAGTAACCGCAACACATGCCGAAGTACTGGTGCATCCATTTTCAGTAAGCTCTACCGCATAGTTTCCACTTTCTGTTGCCGTGAAAGTTTGGCTTGTTGCGCCATCAATAGGCTCGTTGTTGTTATCACAATCTAACCATTGATAGGAGGCGTTGTTGTTATTGGCGGTGATGGTTGCACCATTGGTTGTAGTACCAATGTTTGAAACCGAATTGACAGTTAAGTTCAAGGTCACGATAGAATCACAACCTGCTACATTGGTTAATATATGTGTAGCAGTATTGTTAGATGTTGTATATGTATTGCCATCTATCCATGTGTAACTATTACATGCGGTTTGAACATCTATTGCAGAGGAAGGACAGGTCTCAATGCTATAAATACAAGTATTGGTGACCACCGGAGCATTGTAGTCAAAGTAGATACCTACTCTGTTTGGGATTTGTGTGCCCAATCCTAAACCATCCACGCGTTGTACTTTGAATTTTATAAAGCCATGCGAACCGGGTTCGTCCGAAGTAGAATCAGGCAAGTTGATATTAGCGAAAGTCCAAGTAGCTATTCTGTTTTCTATAGCCAATTCATAGTTATGCGATGCAGCAATCATTTGGAAAGTGGTAAGGTCCAAAAGCGTGCTTAGCGTATCTCTTACTATCACAAAGTCTGCTTGATGATTGCCTGTGTTTTGAAAGCGTACCACATATTCCAATGGTTCATTTTCTGTTGGCTCTGATATTTCAGGCGTTACCGTTTTATCATTGGGGTCATAAGAGCCTATGATTTCTTCGCTCAATTCAATGGCATTATTCTCTGGTGCAGCATCATCTGCTGATGGAATAATCCAAGCTTGTGTGAGCGTTGAGTCTCCTAATGTTGCCGAAGCAGAAAGGGTATTCGTAATAGTAAAGCTTCCGTAAGAAAAAGGCTCTAATGCTCCAATATTCCAGATAAGCGTATCGTTCGAAACAGTATAAGTGCCTGTTGCAGATATAACGTTGTCCTCTTCTGTTTTCAAGAACTTCAGCGTCACATTATCTAATGTAGTTGTTCCTACATTTTGGTAACTTAGGTTATAGTTCCTTGTAAAGCCAGGTCTAGGTGCGGTGTAGGGATGAATTTCAACCACCAAGTCATTTACTTCTGATATGGGTTGAATGCCGAAATACAAAGTGTCAGTGATGTTCAATTGAACATTCACTGTTTGAGTTAGGGGAGTTGTGTTGGTATAATAAGAAGGCAATTGAAGGTTAAACTCCTGATTACCTAATTGAGGGAATGCTCTGAAAAAGCCATTTTCATCTGTGATAGCAACATCGTTTCCATTGTTGTAGTTAATGGTTTGAATCGGAACAGTGATTTCGCCAAGGTCTTTTACTCCATTTTCATTTGCATCCACGAAGACATAACCATACACTCCTGTAGGGAGCATTTTCTGTACAAAAATGTCACCATCTGCTGAATTAAGATTTGACACGCCTGAGCTTGGGTCAAAGTCCACGACTCCTTGAAAAAATCCTGTCGTATATATGCTTCCTGAGGCGTCAACACGAACAGACCTGCCTGTTTCATCTGATGATAATCCTCCAAAAGCTCGTGCCCAAAGAAAATTCCCTGAGGCATCCATTTTCTGAACAAAAATATCACGCCCAACAATTGAGGTAAGGTAGTAGGTACCTGGTCCGGGATCGAAATCTGCCGTTTCATCAAATTTCCCGGTCGTATATATATTACCTAAAGCATCTGCGCATATAGAGTAACTTATGTCTTGATATGGACCACCTATTCTTTTTGCCCAAACGAAACTGCCCGAAGCATCCATTTTCTGTATATAAATATCTTCACCCCCAGCGGAAGTCAAATTGGCCGATCCGACACCCGGATCAAAATCCCCCCCAGTTCCAGTGAAAGTTCCAGTAGTATAAACATTACCAAGAGCATCGACACAGTTAGAGTAGGCATAATCAGCAAGTGGTGCTCCGAATTTTCTTGCCCAAAGAAAATTCCCTGATGAGTCCATTTTCTGCACAAAAATGTCACTTCCGGTAATAGTTGCCGTAAGATTTGCCATTCCCGGTCCTGGGTCAAAATCCACAGTACTTCGAAAACTCCCTGTTGTGTATATATTTCCTGAATTGTCCACACTTATGGAGTGAGCTAGGTCAGTGCTCGTCCCCCCAAAACGTTTTGCCCAAAGAAAATTTCCGTCTGCATCCATTTTCTGAACATATACGTCTTCTTCTCCAGCTGAAGTGAGATTGACATTTAGAGATAAATCGGGGTTAAAATCTGCGGTTCCGTATAAACGGCCAGTAGTGTATATGTTTCCAAAATCATCTACACAACTCGAGGTGCTATACTCGTAACTCGGTCCTCCAAAAGATTTCGCCCAAAGGAAGTTGCCTGAAGGGTCCAATTTTAGAACAAAAACGTCCGAGTTTCCAGCTGAAGACAGGTTAAATGTATCCTCTCCGGGATCGAAATCTACGTTTCCAATATAATGACCTGTAGTATACACATTTCCCAAAGCATCTGTGTTTATCACGGGGCCTATAGTTGGAATAGTCCCAGTTTCGAGAAATGCCGTTCCTTCAAAAGACTTTGCCCAAAGGAAATTACCGGAAGCATCCATTTTCTGAATGAAAATATTATTGAATGGGCCCGCTGAAGTCAGTGTAGTAGTTTCTACTCCTGGATCAAAATCAACCGTTCCCGAAAAAATACCGGTTGTATAAATATTCCCTAAAATATCTATAGTAGTTGAAATACGAGCATACGGAGATGTATTACCAAAGGCTTTTACCCATTCAAAAGTTTGTGCATTGAGTGAACTTAATCCAAGTAAAAGATTAGTAAGGATGAAGGCTTTGATAATAGTTTTCAATTCTTTGATTTTTTTTTGCAATGATAATCAATGGAATAATGAACAGCAAATGGCATTCTCACTTCTTAGCTGTAAGCCTTGCTGTAATAAAATCCTTCTCCAAATCCAGTCCTCTTGCGGGTGAGTATTCTCTTACTCCTTTACCAACCTCAACGTACTTGTGCTGTCTTGTGCTTTTAGTTTAAGCACATACACACCCTTAGCATCAGGCAACTCAATGTTGGTCTTAAACAACGAAGGATAGTTACGCGTGAAGATGACTCTGCCTTGTATATCTGTGAGCATGAGTTCTACATCTTGTACGATGCTGCCTAAGGTGATTTCTATATTGCCTTGCGATGGGTTGGGGTAAACCACTGCATGCAAGCCATTGCTTAATTCATCTATACCTATAACAGTAACTGCAACACAAGCCGAAGTACTGGTGCATCCATTTTCAGTAAGCTCTACTGCATAGTTGCCACTTTCTGTAGCAGTGAATGTTTGGTTGGTTGCTCCTTCAATAGGTTCGTTGTTGTTATCACAATCGAGCCATTGATAGGTAGCGCTGTTGTTATTGGCTGTGATGGTGGCACCGTTGAGTGTTGTTCCAATGTTTGAAACAGTATTGATAGTTAAGTTCAAGGTTACTGTCGAATCGCAACCTGCTGCATTGGTTAATATATGTGTAGCAGTATTGTTAGATGTTGTATATGTATTGCCATCTATCCATGTGTAACTATTACATGCGGTTTGAACATCTATTGCCGAGGAAGGACAAGTCTCAATGCTGTAGATACAAGTATTGGTAATTACCGGAGCATTGTAGTCAAAATAGATTCCTACTCTGTTCGGGATTTGTGTACCCAATCCTAAACCGTCCACTCGTTGCACTTTGAATTTGATAAAACCATGCGAGCCGGGTTCATCTGATGTGGAATCAGGCAGGTTGATTTGTGGAAATGTCCAAATGGCAATTCTATTTTCTATGGCCAATTCATAGTTATGCGATGCCGCAATCATTTGGAAAGTCGTTAAGTCCAAAAGCGTGCTTAGCGTATCTCTTACTATCACAAAGTCTGCTTGGTGATTGCCCGTGTTTTGAAAGCGCACCAAATATTCCAACGGTTCATTCTCGGTTGGCTCTGAAACTTCAGGCGTTACTGATTTATCATTGGGGTCATAGGAGCCAATGATTCCTTCGCTCAATGCCACGACATTGTTTTCTGTTGTGGCATCATCTGCCGATGGAATAATCCAGGCTTGTGTGAGCGTTGAGTCTCCTAATGTTGCCGAAGCAGAAAGTGTATTTGTTATAGTAAAGCTTCCGTGAGAAAACGGTTCTAATGTTCCAATATTCCAGATAAGCGTATCGTTGGAAACAGTATAAGTCCCTGTTGCTGATATAACATTGTCCTCTTCATCTTTCAAGAACTTCAGTGTAACTTCATTCAAGATGGTTGTACCTACATTTTGGTAACTGATTTGGTAGTTTCTTGTAAAGCCAGGTCTTGGTTCTGTATAAGGATGAATATCAACGGTCAAATCGTTTGCACCGGGTATCGCCTTAAGACCAAAATACAGGGTGTCAATGGCACCTATTTGAACATCTACCGTTTGAGACAAGGGATTTGTATTGGTGTAGTACGAGGGCAAGTGGAGAGTAAATGTTTGATCACCCAAGGCTGAGCCTATTGAAAAAAAACCTTCATTATTTGTGTTTGTAATGCTGTTAGCATTGCCATAAATAATGTTTTGACCAGGAAAGGGCATTTCATCAGCATCTTTTAAGCCATCTTCATTGGTGTCCACAAATACATAACCAGCCACCTCTGCTTGTGTCAACTTTAATATAAAAATGTCATAACTCCCATTTTCTGAACTGAAGTATGCCGTTCCAGGACCTGGGTCAAAATCCACGCTTTCCGTAAAGTATCCTGAACCATATACACTCGCTGTGCCATCCACACATATATCAAAACCTTCACTGTTATTATGTCCTCCGAAAGTTTTGGCCCAAACGAAATTTCCTAAAGAATCCATTTTTTGAATAAAGGTGTCTCCCATGTCCGCAACGGAATAGGAATTTGCGATTCCGTCTCCCGGGTCAAAATCTGCTATAACCATAAATGACCCTGTGGTATATATGTTTCCCAAATGATCTAAACTAATTGAAGCTCCATTGTCACCATAAGGCCCACCAAAGTTCTTCACCCAAATAAAATTTCCTGAAGCATCCATTTTTTGAACAAAAATGTCGCTACCTGAAGAGAGCGAAGAGTAGAGATTTGTTTCAGGTCCTGGGTCGAAATCTATTGTTCCTGCTGCGTCACCAATGGTAAACACATTCCCAGAAGCATCTAGTTTAATCGACCTTCCAATGTCTGGAATTATAGACCCTCCACCGAATGATTTTGCCCATAGTATGTTCCCGGAAGTATCTAGTTTCAAAACGAAAACATCTTTGTTCCCTTGCGAAGTGAGATTGACAGTTTCAGCACTATTATCAAAATCCACGGTTCCGGAAAATCCTCCGGTTGTATATACATTTCCCAGGTCATCTACGGTGATAGAGCGTCCTTCATCTTCACCTGAACCACCGAAGGTTTTAGCCCAAAGAAAATTACCGTCAGTATCCATCTTCTGTACAAAGCAATCAGCATCTCCGGCCGATGTAAGATAGGCTGTTCCTGGCCCAGGGTCGAAATCCACTGTTTCCGAGAAATAGCCTGTGGAGTATACGTTGCCGGCTATATCTACACTTATTGATTGACCTATATCCAAAGGAGATGTTCCTCCAAAGGACTTTGCCCAAAGAAAATTACCATCAGCATCCATTTTCTGTACGAAAATGTCAAAGTCTGCGACCGAAATGAGTTGAGTTATTCCCAGTCCTGGGTCAAAATCTACTGCTCCGTGAAAAAAACCTATGGTGTAAACATTACCCAATACATCAACAGCGATTGATATGCCTTGGTCTTGTTGAAAGCTTCCAAATGACTTCACCCAAAGCAAATCGCCCAAGGGATCCATTTTTAATACGAATACATCATAACCTCCATTCTCAGTGAGAAAGGTCGTTCCAGTTCCGGGATCAAAGTCCACTGTTCCTTCAAATAGTCCAGTGGTGTATATGTTTCCGTAGTCATCCAATGTGATTGAATTACTACAATCAGTACCATTCGAACCAAAAGATTTCGCCCACTCTAAGTTTTGGGCTTTGAGTGAACTAAAACCAACTAAAAGATTCGCAAGAATTATGGCTTTGATAATAGTTTTCATTGTTTGATTGTTTTTGCAATGATAATTAAAGGAATAATTGGCGACAAATGGCACTGTCACTTCTTTGCCGTAACCATCCTCGTTATAAAATCCCTCTCCAAGTCCAACCCTCTTGCAGGAGAGTATTCCCTGCCGTAAAAGATAATTTGAAGGTGTAGCTTGTTCCAAAGGTGTTCGGCAAAGAGTTTCTTGGCATCGCGTTCGGTTTGTTCCACGTTTTTGCCGTTGGTCAGCTTCCAGCGGGTCATCAGGCGGTGTATGTGGGTATCCACCGGAAAGGCAGGCACCCCAAAGGCTTGCGACATCACCACGCTGGCCGTCTTGTGGCCCACACCTGGCAGGGCTTCCAGTTCTTCAAAGGTCTGTGGTACTTCGCCTTGGTGTTTGTCTATAATGATTTGCGAAAGCGCGTGTATGTTCTTGCTCTTGGCAGGCGACAGGCCGCAGGGGCGAATGATTTCCTCAATGTCTTTTATCGTTAGCTTCACCATGTCATAAGGATTGTCGGCCAGTGCAAACAGCTTGGGCGTAATCAGGTTGACGCGCGCATCGGTGCATTGTGCCGAAAGGAGCACAGCCACAAGCAGCGTATAGGCGTCTTTGTGTGTCAAAGGGATAGGCGTTTCGGGATAGAGTTTTTCCAGTTCGGTCACAATGAAAGCCGCTTTTTCTTTTTTTGTCATTTCGAACCCAAAATTAACCGAATACCCACCTAAGGTTTCCGACCTTTGGAGATGTAATATTGGTTAGAAAATTATCCCTGGCGCTCGGCAACTATTTGTATGGATTATTGGTTATTTGCATATACCTGCCTTAATTTGCTATTATAGAAGATGTAAAGATTTTACGCTGCCCTTGCTCAACTTTTTGAAACATACCACCATCGCATTCAAAACAACCCTTGTTGCTTTGATGGTGTTTGGTTTTGTACATGTGCAGGCCACACATATTGTAGGTGGCGAAATCTTTTACACCTACCTCGGCAACGATAATTATCAGATTACCCTAAAAGTCTTTCGCGATTGCGGCCCCACCAATACCAACGGTACGGGCTTTGATGCCAATGCGCAGGTAGCAGTTTATACCAACAACGGCAGCAGTTTTCCTTACCTGCATTTCGAAATGCCTTTTGGTGATGCTACTGTCAATTTTGTGCCAGTGCAATTAGCCAATCCATGTTTTGTATTGCCACCGGATGTGTGTGTACAGCAGGCCATCTACACTTCCACCATTTTCTTGCCGCCCAATCCTTGGGGCTATACCATCACGCACCAGCGCTGTTGCCGGAATCCATCCATTGTCAACTTAAGTGTTCCTCAGGTGCAAGGTGCTACGTTTACTACCACCATCCCCGGTACCAATATTTTACCGGAGGGCAGTAACTCTTGTGCGAGGTTTACACATCTGCCGCCTGTGGCTTTGTGTCAAAATGCCGAGTTCTTCTTCGACCACTCTGCCACCGACCCGGATGGCGATTCATTGGCCTATGAACTATGCACACCTATGCTTGGTGGAACACCGGATGCTCCCGCCCCTTCTCCACCAACTGGTCCGCCTTACACTCCGGTTAACTGGGGCAATGGCTTTAGTGCAGGCAATCCCATTACCAGCGATCCAGTGTTTACGATAGACCCCATCACAGGCCAGATGTCCGGGGTGGCTACCCAACTTGGACAGTTTGTAATTGGTGTATGCGTAAGTGAGTATCGCGATGGAGTTTTGATTAATACCACCAATCGCGATTTTCAATTCAACGTTACCGTTTGCGACCCCAACATCATTGCATCAGGCCCTCCTGATTTTGAGTTTTGTGTAGGTGAAGCCATTGAGTTTGAAAATACCAGTACCAATGGCACGTTCTTCTTTTGGGATTTTGGTGTTGCAGGTATGGAAAGTGATACCAGCAACCTGGTAACGCCAACCTTTACTTATACCGAGAGCGGAGTTTATGAGGTAATGGTAATTGCCAATCCCGGATGGCCATGTGCAGATACCGCCTACTCCATCGTTACGAGTCTTAGTATTATCAGTCCGGAAATCATCATGGAAGGTTATAATTGTATTGCCGGTGATGATTATTACAGTTTTGCTTCTACTTCCAATGCGAGCGCTGCGGCCACCTACAGTTGGGACTTTGGTCAAGGTTCTGTTCCACAGTTTTCAACGCTTGCCAACCCCGGCAATGTGAAGATGAACCCTGAGAATCCGGAGATGTCTGTCTCGCTGCAGATTATTGAAGCAGGTGGTTGCCCGGAAACGGATGAGATGGTCATTGACAATCCGCCCGATGTAGTGGCTTCTATTATTCCACAAGAAACTTTCTGTAATGGTTATTTCTATCAGTTTGAAAGTCTTCCTACCCCGGCTCAATTGTACAAGTGGGACTTTGGTGCTCCCGGTGAAGGCGATGTTTCCGGCTTACCCAATCCCGGTTACTTGTTTCCTGACACAGGACACTATCAGGTAAAATTTATTGTCAATGCTCCCTTCACTTGTCCTGATACGACTACAACCACTGTTGCTATCTACGGTCTGCTTGCTCCTTTCTTCAATGAGCAAGAACCCATGTGCTTAGATATAAACAGCTTCGACTTCCAGGCAAATGGCGCAAGCACACCCAATGCTATATATGATTGGGATTTTGGCAGTGCTGCTAATACACCATCATCGGCCAATCCAAATCCGCAGAACATTGTCTTCAATGAATCGGGCTTTCATACCGTAACGCTTACCATTTCTGAAAACGGTTGTTTGCGCACTTATACTGATGATGTTTGGGTTCCGGATAATATGATAAGCGATTTTGAAATTGCCAGCGCTGAAGGTTGCCCGGATTTGAATGTGCAGTTTGTAGCCAACGTTCAGGCTGACTCGCCTATCATCATGCACTGGGACTTGGGAGATGGTTCCTCAGAAACTAGTGGTTCTTTTCAGCATACTTATACAAACAGCGGTTTCTATGATGTTACAGTGAATGTGCAAACTACTTCGGGTTGTATAGAATCCATGACCCGAACGTTTGATGATGTCATCTTTGTTTATCCCGTTCCGATGGCAAGGTTCATTATCAATCCACAACGCGTCAATATTCTCGAACCATACATAGCAGTGATTGATTCGTCCATGGGCGCCACTTCCTGTTATTATACTCTAAGCGATGGTACACAGTACGATGAATTCAACTTCAATCATGCTTGGCAAGATGCAGGCTTGCAAACCGTCACACAGCATGTCATGAATGAGTTTGGTTGTAAAGATGAAATCACCGGGCAGGTAGCAGTGCAAGGATACAGCTTCTTTGCGCCCAATACGTTTACTCCCGATAACGATGGCCTCAATGATTTATGGCTCCCTAAGTTGACAGGTGTTACTGAATACCACATTCAGATATTTGATCGTTGGGGTGAAAAAGTCTTTGAGACAAGAGATCCTCGTGAAGGATGGAAAGGCAATTTCCAAAATGGTGAACACCTGGTTCAGAATGGTGTTTATCAGTACGTAGTAAAGTTCAGCGATTTGCTTTACTATCCTTATGAGCAGTCAGGGCATATTACTGTCACCCGTTAGACTATGTTTTCAATGGTCTATTTTTACGTCCGATTTCTGCAAGAAACTCCTCTAATATTTTGAAAAACCCTAATTGAGAAAAACATCTTCATGAAAAAGATTCTATTCATTGCTGCACTCTTTTCTTACTTCAACAATGTCTTCACCCAAACACCTTGCGTAGGTGGAATGGCAGGCTCTTATCCATGCGATAATGTGGATTTGCTGGCCTTTGTTCCACTCGCCAACATAGGCGGAGGTGCTAACACCAATGACATTTGGGGATGGGTTAGTCCTGTTACACACAAAGAGTACGCATTGGTTGGTTGCAGCAATGGAACAGCCTTTTTGGATATTTCCAATCCTGTTGCTCCGGTTTACCTAGGCATACTTCCTCCGCACACGGGCACAAGTCTTTGGCGCGATTTGGAAACGTATCAGAACTATTGTTTTATTGGTAGTGAGGCTTCAGGTCATGGAATGCAAATTTTTGATTTGCTTCAATTGGATAATGTATCGAATCCACCATTGAATTTTACAGAAACTGCTCATTACAACGGTTTCGGAAATAGCCACACACTTGCCATAGATACACTCAATGGATTTTGTTATGCTAACGGTACAAATACATTCAATGGTGGTTTGCACATTGTAGATATTTCTAATCCGCTGAATCCAACGCTTGCCGGTGGTTTTGCATTAGAAGGATACACGCACGATTGCTTTGTTTGGAACAGCTACGATGGTCCGGATGCTGCGCATGCAGGAAAACAAATTGTGTTGGCTTGTAATGGTAATAAGTTGGCTGTTGTTGACTGTACGGATAAAACGGATTGTGAATCCTTCGGCTCGTACACCTATGATGACTTGGGCTATGTGCATCAGGGCTGGGTTACGAAAGACAAACGCCATTTTGTTTTGAATGATGAATTAGATGAACAGCACTTCGCCCAAGACAACAATCCCATTGGAACACGAACACACATCTTTGATATTTCTGATTTAGATGATTTGGATTACATGGGCTTTCATGAAGCCGAATCTCCTTCAATTGACCACAACATGTATATCAAAGATCAATTCGTGTATGAAAGCAATTACCGCAGTGGTCTCAGAATATTTGACGCGGTTCGTGTAGCTGATTCGCAATTGAATGAAGTGGCCTTCTTTGATTTATATCCTGTTAATGATGCGGCTGTGTTCAGCGGAACCTGGAGTAACTATGCGTTTCTTCCTAGTGGTATCAACATTGCCACAAGCATGTATGAAGGATTCTTTATTACAAGGCCCAACATCATTGTTCCGTCTCAAACCAATTTTGACATTTGCAATGCAGAGGAAATAACCTTTGATTTGACTATCAATGGTGAACTTGCCTTTCCTCTTACGTTGGCCGTTGATGGTTTGGAAGGAGCTGAGATAAGCGACTTAACAATTAACGAAACCGGAACATATAGCATTACCATCAGCAATCTTCAAGCAGTTGAGATGGGAAGCTATTCTCCCAAGCTTTTACTGCAAACCACGTTTGGTGAAGAGTATGAGGTAGGATTGAAAGTGATTATCTCTGCAGAAGCGCCTGATGCACCTTCTCTCAATCAGCCCGCAAACGAAACCACACTTGGTATGTGGGTAGAACAGCTTTTCACTTGGTCAGCTTCAGAAAATGCATCTCATTATCAAATACAGATTTCCATAGGCATGGATTTTTCTTCTGGAATTTTAGTTGACGGGGTGGTGGCTGAAAACAGTTACGTATTCTCTGGTATTGAAAATGAATCTCCGTACTATTGGCGAGTAAGATCTATCAATGACTGTGGAGAAAGTTCTTGGTCTTCTATTTATACCTTTTTTCCACTTATCGGCAGCGTAGGAGAAATAGCTCAAATGCAAATCAGCGTTTATCCCAATCCAGTAGAATCACAACTAATGATAGTTGCTAATCAAACCATCGGGCAATGGAGCATTTCAGATTTATCCGGAAGAATGATTGAATCTTTTACCACTCGACAAAAACAAATCTCGGTGGATGTTGAGGGTTTAGCTTCTGGGGTTTATTTGCTTAAAGCAGGGAATAGCGTTACAAGGTTTGTAAAACAATAAGCCGACTTCATCGTTTACCTGAGGTAGAAAAAATATTTTATGCCAATCAACATAGATAGAAGAAGGTTTCAGTCACTTGGACGATTAGAGTTACTCGCAAAGCAGGCCGTAGAAGGTTTCATTACCGGGATGCACAAGAGTCCCTTTCATGGTTTCTCCGTGGAGTTTGCTGAGCATCGTCAATACAACACTGCGGAGAGTACTCGCTTCATCGATTGGAAACTTTTCGCACGAACAGAGAAGCTTTTTGTGAAGCGCTACGAGGAAGAAACCAACCTTCGCTGTCAGATTCTCATTGACACGTCTTCCTCTATGTATTTCCCCAACGGTATTAAACCGGAAGGTGAAGATTACAACAAGATTAAGTTTTCCATTTATGGTGCCGCAGCTTTGATGGAATTGTTAAGAAGGCAACGCGATGCAGTAGGCATTACTCTTTTCTCCGATAAGATTCAAACGCATACAAGAGCGGCTTCCAGTGCAGCGCATCATAATTATCTCTATTCAGAATTAGAGGGTGTACTTGAAACAGTGGGTGAAACTAAACAACGCAAAACATCCGTGGCTGATGCGTTGCATGAAATTGCAGAGAGCATTCACAAACGCAGCATGGTAGTCATATTCAGTGATATGATGGATAACTCAGCCAATGATGTTTTTCCGGCATTGCAGCATTTGCGACACAACAAGCATGACGTTATACTCTTTCATGTCGCTGACAAACGATTGGAAGATAACTTTGCTTTTGATAATCGGCCTTACACTTTCGTGGACTTAGAAAGCGGAGAAGAATTGAAACTGAATCCAGCAGACATACGCGACACCTATAAAGAAAGAATGGCAGCTTTCAAACAAGAGTTGAAAGTAAAGTGTGGTCAATATGCTATTGACTTTATGGAAGTGGATATTAACGAGGGCTTCAATCAAGTGCTGATGCAATACTTGATTAAACGCCAGAAGTTGTACTGATTTTTGGTTGTGTCGTTCTCATTCAAGATGGCAGACGATGTTACAGGTACATTTGTAATTGTTGTTCACAGTAGGCTCTGATTCTATTGAAATTGATTTCATGCCATTACGGGCTATTCTCAAGTATCCGAGCCCTGCACCGCCTTGGACATTGAAGGCTCCGTTATTAAGAACTTCTTTATATGACTCTTTTACTTCGCCCGGACTCATCTTTTGAATTTTGTTGACCGCACGTTCCATTCTCTTATAGTGATATTCATCTGTCACATTACTAATTTTAATAGAGAAATTTTTACTTTGAAAATGAACCTCAAATTCGATAGCAGCATTTTCACCGTACCGTTGAGCATTGTCTAACAATTCGAGTACGGTAGAAAGAAGTTTGGTGGGTTTGAATTGAGGAAATTTTGTCTCACTAAGCGATTTCTTAATGGCTTCAAAAATCGAAATCATTATTTCATCATTGATTTTCCCATCGTAATTGAATTTGTAATTCTGCGATGAATGCATAAAGTTGTTTTTAGTCTGACCTTTGCTTGAGCGAAGAACATATACTTATATGTTGTATCGTTCAATCATGACAGAGTTTTTGGAATATTTCCAGTTTAAATTATACAATTAGCTTTTTCAGGCCTCTCTACGCATATTGTCGGCTATTGGTTTCCGTCCAACCTAAATTGAAATAAGATGATTTTCATAATCAATTCATTCTCACCTGAATTTTGTTGGAATTATCACAATATTTTTTGATTGGTGTATTTAGTACACTTTCTTTTCTTTGCCTATCATTTTTTAGAAAACACCACTTCTCTCATAGCGAAGTATTAAACATATCGAGCATAATCAATTATGATAAAATACCTAAAAACACATCCCTGGAAAATTATAGAAGAAGGATTTAAACGCAAGCACCATCGCTCTTCAGAGAGCATTTTCTCTATTGGAAATGGACGATTTGGTCAGCGCGCCAATCATGAAGAAAACTATACCGGTCCTTCTTTGCAAGGCTCTTATGTAGCAGGTGTTTATTACCCAGATAAAACTCGAGTGGGATGGTGGAAGAATGGCTATCCCGAATATTTCGCTAAAGTGTTGAACAGTACCAACTGGATTGGTATTCGTGTGTGGGTAGAAGACGAAGAGGTCGATTTTGCAAAGTGCATTACCTCCAATTTCCGAAGAGAACTGGACATGAAAGAAGGCTATCTGCTAAGAACATTTGATTTGGAAATGCCTTCAGGCAAAATGATTCATGTCGAGTCCACACGCTTCTGTTCCATGGCCGATGATGAAACAGCGGCTATCAAGTACTCAATTACCGCAACCAACTTTACAGGTATTATAAAAGTGCAGCCGTATTTGGATGGCGATGTGAAAAATCACGATTCAAATTATGATGAGAAATTTTGGGATCCAATCGTAAGTCAATCTTCCAATGGCGAAGGATATGTGGTGACGAGAACGCGCAAAACCGAATTTGATGTGGCCGTTGGGATGAAATTGGCAGTAGGGCATAAAGGTCAAATCATCGTTCCCAATTATCATCACAAGCATAAGGATTTTTATGCTGAGAATGATTTTGAGAAAGGAATGAACCAAGGAGAAACCCTTACGCTGTATAAATATGTGAGCATTGTTTCTTCTATGAATTACAGCAAAGATGAATTGTTGGTTGCTTGCAAAAAGGCTACGTTGAGAGCTTATGAAAATGGCTTTGACAAAATGCTCACAGCGCAAAAAGATAAATGGTCAGAGATATGGAAACTAGCGGACATCGTTATCGAAGGTGATGAGGAAGCACAACAGGCCATAAGATTCAACATCTTTCATCTTAATCAGACATACACAGGCGAAGATGCACGCCTCAACATTGGTCCAAAAGGTTTTACTGGAGAGAAATATGGAGGCTCAACCTATTGGGATACTGAGGCGTATTGTCTTCCTTTTTATATGAGTACCAAGGAGCAGAAGGTAGCCCGTCAGCTATTGGTCTATCGTTACAATCAACTTGGAAGAGCTATAGAGAATGCGACTAAATTGGGATTTTCAGGAGGTGCCGCTTTGTATCCAATGGTCACGATGAACGGTGAAGAATGTCACAACGAGTGGGAAATAACCTTTGAGGAAATTCATCGCAATGGAGCGATTGCATACGCCATTTATAACTATGTTACTTATACAGGTGATAATGCTTATCTAGCACAATATGGCTTGGATGTATTAATTGGAATAGCACGCTTTTGGTCACAACGCGTACATTGGAGTGAAGCCAAGAAGCAATATGTGATGCATGGTGTAACAGGTCCGAATGAGTATGAAAACAATATCAATAACAATTGGTACACGAGTTACTTCGCAGTGTGGTGTTTGAAATATTGTATTGAAGCCATTGATTATGTCAGAACATCCGATGCCAAAGCATTAGCAGATAAAGTGAAGCTATATGGCTTTGATGAAGAAACTGAAATTGCTCGTTGGAATCACATAATTGAAAATATGTACTTCGGCCAGCTTGAAGGTACCAACATTTACCTTCAACAAGATGGATTCATGGATAAAGAATTGCGCAATGCTTCAGATTTGAAAGCAGAGGAGCGTCCTATCAATCAGCACTGGAGTTGGGATAGAATTTTGCGTTCTTGCTTTATCAAACAAGCAGATGTTCTTCAAGGGATTTATTTCTTCGAGAATGACTTTGATGCACAAACCATCAAAGACAATTTTGATTTCTATGAGCCTATGACGGTACACGAAAGCTCATTATCTCCTTGCGTTCATTCCATTTTGGCTGCCAAGTTGGGATATGAGGAGAAGGCTTATGAAATGTATATGCGCACCTCTCGACTCGACTTGGATGATTATAACCATGAGGCACATGAAGGTCTGCACATAACAAGCATGGCTGGAACATGGATGAGTATCGTACAAGGATTTGGTGGCATGCGCGTGAACGATGGACAACTTTCATTCAATGCAATGCTACCGAAACAATGGAAAAGTTATTCTTTTAACGTATTATTTAAAGGAAAGACCGTGAACGTACGAGTAGATTCGAACGGCACAACTGTCCATTAAGACTACTACTTTCTTTTGCGGAATAAGTGCTTGTTGCGTACAAAATAATCAACGGCATCATCGTACTTAACTTCTTCCGTAAGAATAAATGTGGTTTCTGTTACTAATAGCGTTTGTCTTAACGTGGCTTTTTTTCGGTTGTCTTTGCCTTTGGTTTCCATAAATACCGTGGTAGAATCACCTGATTGTTGAATATCTGTGACATTCCATTTGATGCCGTTGTACATCATCATGGTACCATCATCATTTACAAGACATTCTCCGGCACCTTCAAAATACTCGCCATTTCCTTCATCATAAGTAACGGTATAGAGCCAAGCTTTCCCGTCATACTTGCTCTCGCATTTGGCGGGCATCACTTGTTTACTTGCATTGTCCTCCGGTGAGGTAAACTCAAAAAGGCCTTCCCATTCTCCTGAAAGACGCTGAAACTGTTCAACAATCAAATCACGATTATTGTCAGCGGTGAATGAGGTTGCCAAAATTCCTATGCATAGTATTGAAATAATACGTTTCATTGGTAATTAATATTGTTCGATAAAAAAGCATCTCAAAGATAGAGTAGGCTTGTCCTAAAACGATAGATGTACATTAAGATTGCACCGCAGCAAGATGAATTTATTGTTCTTATTGCCTTAATGACTTAAACACAGCTATGAATGGCCGCATCAGTTAACTTCTCTGTTCGATTTATATGAGTAAATTCTTACACAAAACCGCTCTAACGCTTTTCGAAAAGCACGATGGCAATTTCCAAGATGTCATTGTTGTGTTGCCCGGTAGACGCGCTATGCTATTCTTACAAAAACACTTAGCCCAAGTAGCCGGTAAATCGTTCTGGTTACCTCAATCACTTATCCTTCCTGAATTTATACAATGGATTACTAAGAAGACGACTGCTTCAGGAATGGAACTTATGTTGGAGTTGTATCAATGCTATCGCAAAGCGGTTGTAGAACCAAGTAGCTTTGACGTCTTCAGTTTATGGGCTGCAACTGCGTTGAAAGACTTTGGAGATATTGACCGAAGTCTTGCAGATGGTAAAAGCGTTTTTTCAAACTTAAAGAATATTAAAGAAATTGAAGGTTGGAGTTTTAACACCGAAGCCCTGACCAATTCACAATTGCAGTTCATTGCGTTTTGGGAAGATCTCGGAAAACTGTACCAGGAATACTCAAATTTTCAAAAGGAAAATGATAAATGGAGTTACAATGCGCTGGTGAAGTGGACAGCAGAGAATGAATCTGCTTGGCAGAATCATGTGAAAGGAAAGACGGTATATTTTGTTGGAATGGCCTCCTTTTCTGCGGCTGAATTAGCCCTTATCCAAAAGTTATCTGCAATCACCACCGTTGAGGTAATATGGGATTTGGATGAGTATTACGTCAATGATGCGATGCACGAAGCCGGTTACTTTGTGCGTAAGTACAAAGAAACATTTAAGACACTCAACGGGGTTAGCAACCAACTTGCGACTAAAACTAAACGAATTCATATCAACGAAACAACCACATCCATAGGCCAATGTTATGGCGTGGCAGAGGGGCTTACTAAATTAACAACGGATGAACTTGACAATACATGCGTAGTAATCGCAGACGAAAAGCTGGCGGAGCCTTTTCTTTCTGCTATTTCATCTATGAATGCTACTGTGAATCTTGCGATAGGTATACCGCTTGGCACCAGTACCCAAGCACTTTGGATAGAATGCATGTTGCGTATAAAGCAAAAAATGCAAACCGAAGGACGGGGCATTTACTATAAAGACTTTATAGAGTGGACACAGCTTTGTTTGAGTGTAGGATTGAAGGAGAGTGATATAAGGGTATTGAAGAATGACATCATATCCGGAAGGTGGATATACATTACACCGAACCAACTAAAACAATATGGCGTTGAATCAGGCCTATTCCAACAGTTGCTCGATGTACTCTTGGAAAAGAATACGGAAGCATTCATACTTCAAGCCAGGATACTGATACTGGCGTGCATTGCACAGGACGAACTAACAGAATTTGATAAAGCATCTGCACAACTGCTTGTCCAAATATTCGATGACTTATCTCAATTGATGAAGAAGTATGATTTTGTAAAAAACCATGAGTCCTTGCAGGTCTTATGGAATCAATTATTATCAACAGAAAAATTACAATACGAGGGTGAACCACTGAGTGGTTTGCAAATACTAGGCTTGGCAGAAACTCGTGCGCTTGACTTTGAAAATATCTATGTATTGGGAGCCAATGAAGAGACCTTGCCGGGCAATGCCTTTCATCAAACATTTATTCCTTATGAACTGCGAGGATACTATAAACTGCCCATGCCAACGGAACATGAGAACATGCTTGCGTACGCATTTTATAGACTGTTGCAGTATCCTACTAATGTTCACTTATATTATTCTACCATTTCTTCCGATTTTAAGGGAACTGAGCAAAGCAGGTATATCACACAATTAGAAAGTGAACTGATTGCCGCTAACAATTTTGTTACAATTGAAAGGCGCCAACTCAAAATGCCGGAGCCGGAAGTATTGAATGCCCAGCAATCTATAATTAACGATGAATTTGCAAAGGGCAAGCTGGACAAGCTCTTTGAGTACGGTATATCACCTTCTGCCATCAATAAATTCAATACTTGTCCACTTGATTTTTATTACCGATACATACTTGGACTTGGTGAAGAGGAGGTTGTAGAAGAACAGATGAGCAGTGCGACATTTGGGAGTGTGGTGCATTATGTGTTAGAAAAATTCTACGAAAACTATAAAGAAGTCTATCCTAATGAAGCCAATTATGAAGAGCTGAAAACCACGCTGGACAAACAATTGCGGGCGGCCTTTGCTGAACTTTATTCTATAGATAATGCTTCGTATGGTTTTAACTATCTCGCGCAAGTAGCAGCAAAGGATATGTTAGTGAGAATCATCAATTTTGAAAAAGGCTTGTTAGCCGAACGCATCAAAGAAGGCATCACTCCTAAGTTGATCGCTACAGAAATGATGCTCTCAAAATCGGTAAACGAGGAAAAATATGATTGGAACAAACCCATCAAGCTTAGAGGAAAGGTGGACCGAATAGAAGATATAGCAGGCATTGTGCACATATTGGATTACAAAACCGGCAAAGTAGAAGACAAGGACATTAAACTAAACAAACCCATAAAGCAGTTGTTTGCCGATGATAAAAATGGCAAGCTTTTACAGTTGCTATGCTACATTTATATGTATAAAGGCGACAACAGGGCTGCAGAGAATATTACGGCAGGTTTCTACAGTTTTATAGAACACCGCAAGGGATTTATGATGTTGGATGAAACAATGACCGAAGCCAAGCGGCATGAGTTTGAGACATCCTTTGTCGATTGGGTAAAGCAACTTTATGCGATTGAAAAATTTGAACACAATCCTAATAGCAAGTATTGCCAGTATTGCTCTTAAGTATCTCTGTTCTTTACAACCTAAAAAGAATAGCAGCGATAACTCTACTTTCAGACTTTACTAAATCTGGTCGCCAGTCAGGGTCTAGGACAGTATTTGAAAAACCTGTTTGAGAAGTAACTCCTCCTGCTCCTGCGAAATAGGGGACACTTGAATTACGATAAACATACTCGATACGGAAAGTAATGCTCTGGTTTGGCATGAAATCAACATTGGTAGAGACATCCCAACCTTTGAACTGATCACCTATGTTAGCACTAAATGGAAAGGCTCCTTCAGTTTGAGTCGGGTTATTGGGATTGGGCAAAGGACTCGCTTGTCCGGTTGGATAAAGTACCAAGTAGCGTCCGGGGTTAGTCATTATACCACCACCGAAGGTCCATGCTACTTTGTTTTGAACAAACCATATTCTATTATAGAACATTGCACTGGCAAAGTATTGTGCAGGTCCTTGAATGGAGTCTCCGTCTTTGAAACCATTGACACCTGCGCCCTTTTCATAACCGATATCGGCTGTTAAAGAAAATGCCATACGCGAAATTCCTTTTGATTCAGGTCGATTGAAGTACCGTACCAATAAACTGTTGTCTGAATGAAAGCGCTTGCGTTCGGGCATCCCGCCTGCATCGGTTCCATAATAATTATTTGAAAGCACTTTTAGGTTGCTGTTGCTACTCATGTAGGTGATATTACCACCTACCCCTGGCATTGAATTGAACTTGCCATAGCTCTGCCAACCGTTGATAATCCATGGTTCTATCTTCCAGTTTTTGTTGAGATAAATTTGAATACGAACTCCATTGAAGAACCACGGTGTGTTATCAGAAGTAAATGATGCCTGATACTCCCAATTCTCCGGTTGATAGTAAGAATTCAACCCGATGTATGACATGAACATACCTGCATCTATGTTGATACCATGCCATTTATTGAAATGATAGCCTGTGTAGGCTTCACTCAAATAGCGATACACATTGGCTAACTGATATTGCCCACGATATGGACTTACGTCATTTCTTGGAACAACAATAGAGCGTGTTCCAAACTGTGTCATGAATCGTGCACGAGCTCCTTTGTAATTGAAGTCACCACCAAAGTGTAGAGCCGATAGTTGCACTTCGTTATTGCGCGAAAGCGCTGTAGAACCTACCACAGTATTATCTATTGGATTGTTGTACGAATACGTGTAGTTCACATCCATCAAGATACTTGGTGCGAAGTACTTCATAGTCTTAAACACCGATGAATCTCTCCGGTCTGAACCGTTTTGCCATGTTTGGTCTATTCCATCAAATGGTTCTCCTTTCTGTTGCGCGTTGGCAAAGTTTGATATAGCTGTTTGTATCAACATTAAGATGAATATCCCTTGTGTAATTTTTTTCATTGTTTGCTTCTTATGTAATTGTTGGTTTCTATTTCTTTTCTCTAATTAAATCAAACTTGCATACTTGATGATATGCCAATGGCACATGCTCTACTTCCACATCGCTTTTGTCTAAACCGAAAGCTCTTTCATCACTTTGACCAAGACGTTTAAGGAAGAAGTAGGAGTTGAGCAACAACCCATCTTTAAGCGCAAATTCATTTTCTACTGAAAGGAACTTTTCAATGACTACGAATTTGAAATCGGGCTCGTTGTTGTACTTTGTAGAACCATCAGGGCGGATATGAAGATTCAACTCTTTGTTGGCTACTAAGTCTTGAACTATTCGTTTGAAGTAAAGTTCTGTTCTTGGTTGTATGCGGAAGCCGACATTGATATTTATGCGAATTACTTTATCATCTATAAGCTCTGAAACATCATAGCTCAAAGTGTAAGGCTCTTCTGTGCGGTGTATATGTACAAACCAATAAACATCGGCTCGTTTAGGCTTCTTAGCAAAGATGGATTTGATAATCTTGTCCTCTACCTCGTGCCTGTTGTTTGCTTTTGTAAGGTAGATGAGGTGTGTAGAGAATTTAGGAATTGCATCATCCTCGCTGAGTGCTTTTATCTGCTGCACGTGTTTACCAAGGTCAATAAACTGTATTAGGCGGTTATTGATTTTCCTCGCGTAATACCATACATACATCGTCATGAAGATGAATAGCTCGAAGAATAGGAACATCCAACGCTCTTTTATCTTGACCACATTGGCAATGAAGAAGGATATCTCCACAGTGCTGAATAATATTATGATTCCAAACACGAGGAACTTGTTCCATTTAAGTCTGTAGATAAGGAAGTAGCTTAGCAATATGGTGGTCATTATCATGGCTATAGTTATACTAAAACCATAGGCCGCTTCCATGTGACTTGACTCGCGGAAGTACAATATCATCAGCACACAACCTACCCAAAGAAGGGTATTGACGCTTGGTATGTATATCTGACCTTTAAGTTCTGTAGGTTGTTTTAGAGTCACCCGTGGCCAGAAATTAAGGTTCATGGCCTCACTAACCAAAGTGAAACTTCCACTTATAAGGGCTTGAGAAGCTATGATGGCAGCAGAGGTGGCTATAATGATACTTGGGATAAGAAACCATTCCGGCATCATCTCGAAGAAGGGGTTTCTTCCATTCAAGGCGGGCTCGCCTTGGTGCATAAGCCAAGCAGCTTGCCCAAGGTAGTTGGCGACCAAACTGATTTTTACAAAAATCCAAGTAATCCGTATGTTCTTTATCCCACAATGACCAAGGTCTGAATAGAGTGCTTCGGCACCTGTAGTACAAAGGAACACTGCGCCCAATAACCAAAAACCTTTAGGATAATGCGACAGTAAATCATAAGCATAATATGGATTAAGGGCTGAGAGAACATCTGGGAAGTGTGCAATGTGGCCAATACCAACTATGAGTATCATACTGAACCAAATGGTCATTATAGGGCCAAAAGATTTGCCGATGGTTTGAGTACCGAAACGCTGAAAGAAGAACAATGCTGAAAGGATTACTATAACAATTCCGACCGTTGTGTTGTTGCCCGCTACAATGATATTCTCCAAACCATTCACCATTCCCAAGCCTTCGATAGCGGATGCCACAGAGATAGGAGGGGTGATAATGCCATCCGCAAGTAATGCCGTTGCACCAAGTATGGTGGGGATTACCAGCTTCTTTCCATAGCGATGCACCAGTGCATATAACGAGAAGATACCACCTTCGCCTTGGTTGTCGGCTTTCAGAGTAAGCCAAATGTATTTGATAGTTGTTTGGAAAACGAGTGTCCAGAATATGGCTGAAACACCGCCATAGACAAGCGTTTTATCTATAACTCGGTCACCTACTACTGCCTTCAGCGCGTAGAGCGGACTTGTTCCTATATCGCCATAGATAATACCAAGAGCTACTAAAAGAGAGGCGGCTGTGACCTTAGCACCAATACCATTTTTTGCCTTTTCCATACATCATCATTTTTGAGGATGCGAAGGTGTTTCGAAGGGTATTGGTAAAAAATAAAGCTTAAGTGTGTTTGTATAAAGAAAATATAAAGACCAATCACGTGAAGCGATAGCCTATGCCGCTTTCTGTTATTATATGCTGTGGCTTATTGGGGTTGTCCTCTATCTTCTTGCGCAAGGTGCCTATAAATACACGCAGGTATTGCGTTTCCATTTGCGCACCCACTCCCCATATTTCTTTGAGGATGTATTGATGCGTCATCACTCTGCCTTCATTTTTTGCAAGCAGCACAAGAAGATTGAACTCTGTTGAAGTAAGTTTTATCACCTCACCGTTTTTGGTAACCACTCTACCGGTGATGTCTATGTCCAATTCACCACAAACTAGTTTACTATCGTTATCGTGGGTTTCGTTTCTGCGAATGGCTGAGCGTATGCGGGCGAGAAGTTCTGCACTTCTAAATGGCTTGGTGAGATAATCCGTTGCACCATTGTCCAAAGCCGTTACAATATCCTCTTCACTGTTCAGCACCGAAAGCATGATGATGGATTTATTGTACCATGCCCTTAGTTCTTTTAATACTTCATGTCCGCTTTTATCCGGCAGGCCTATGTCTAGCAATATCAACTCGGGCGGATGGGCAGCGGCCATGATGATACCTTCCCTTGCGGTTTCGGCTTGCAGCACTTTATAGCCATTGCTTTCCAGCGTTATCTCCAGCAACTTTCTTATCTGCGGTTCATCGTCTATAATGAGTATTTCGGCCTTATTCATTTTTCAGATGGTTTAAGTAAGAAGCTTGTGCAGGTATTTCTACAGTGAATGTGACACCTGCACTTGGTTTGTTGTTATGCGCATACACTTTGCCGTTGTGCGCTTCCACATATCCTTTTACTATGGACAAACCAAGTCCGCTACCGCCTGTTTTGCTCTGTTGCACACGGTAAAACTTATCGAAGATATGGGGCAATTCTTTTTCATCTATCCCTTTGCCGTTGTCCGCTATTGTAATCACACAATTGTCGGCTTGTTGCTTGGCAACAATTGTTATCGTAGCGTTTGCTGGAGTATAGTTGATAGCATTTTGCAGAAGGTTCAAGATAACTTGCTCTATCAGCCCTCTGTCATACTTGAATAGCGGCAGGTTATCATCGGGTTCAAACACGATAGTTTGTTTGTGTTCTAAAGCAAGCTTATGAATAACGGCATTGATCAACTCATTGGTATCGCACCAGTCTATGTTTAGTTTAAGCATGCCAGTTTCCAGTCGGCTCATGCTAAGGAGATTCTCCACTTGTGTGTTCAAACGAATGGCTGCAGTATCTATCTGGCTCAATAGCTCGTTGCGATGAACGGCCGTCAACTGCGCTTCATTTTCTTTGAGCGTATCCACAGCTCCCAATACGGTGGCAATGGGTGTGCGCAACTCATGCGAAAGCGAATTGAGCAAGGTGTTATATAGCTTGATGGTCTTTTCCTTCTCTTCCTTGTCTCTGGTTTTCTTTTGCTCCTTTCGTATTTTGAAAGACAACACTGCATTGACCAAGGCGATAAAGAAGTACAATAGAAACATCAGGAAGTCTTCCGTATTACTGATGTGGAAAGTGAACTTAGGTGGAATAAAAAGGAAGTTCCATATCAAAGCGCTGAGGACTGCGGCAAGCAGCACAGGCAGTATATCAAACAACATGGCAAGCACGGAGACGGTCATCAGCAGGATGAGCGCTACGGTTTTATAACCAATGAACTCCGCACTCAAATGGCACGCAGCGGCCACCAGCAATACCGATAGAATACAGATGAGGTATTGAGTACTGCTTTTATATTGGCGCGGTTGAAAGTTGTTCACTAGTTCACATTGGCCTACGAAGGTAAAATCAGCGATGTAAAGATTTTGTAAAGAAGTTACTTAATAATCAAAGGGGCTCTAGTTGTCACTGAATATTTGACTATAGCGTTGAATAAAAAACAAAGCCCGCACTTGCGTGCAGGCTTTGCTCCCCAGCCTGGGCTCGAACCAGGGACCCCATGATTAACAGTCATGTGCTCTAACCAGCTGAGCTACTGAGGAATTTTCTTTTGACCGACTCGTTCGTCATTCAAGAGAAACTTACTCCTTCGCTTTCAGCCATTCCTTCAACCAAGTGAAGAAACTAAAGCACCAAGATTTCAATGTGGCCTTCTTTTCAAAAAGGGGTGCAATAGTAGTACCGATTTGTCAAATGGCAATATCTTCGGCCAAAATTTTTTTATATGAATTTGGTTTCTGTTGGTACTGTGGCATTTGACTCTATTGAAACACCTTTTGCGAAGCGCGATAAGGTAATAGGTGGTGCTGCCATGTATATCGCTTTGTCTGCTTCTCACTTTATTAAAGAGAGTGGATTGGTTTCCGTAGTAGGTGATGATTTCCCTACCGATTTCCTTGCTACTATGAAGAGCAGAGGTATTGACCAAGAAGGTCTACAAATAAAACAAGGCGAAAAATCGTTTTATTGGTCAGGAAAATACCATTATGACTTGAACTCGCGAGATACGCTTATTACAGATTTGAATGTATTAGCTGCATTTAATCCCATTTTGCCCGAAGCTTATCAAAGCTGCGATTTTCTCATGCTTGGCAATCTTGCACCTGCTGTGCAAATGAGTGTCATCAACCAAATAAAGGAACGCCCTAAGTTGGTAGTTATGGATACCATGAACTTTTGGATGGACATTGCCATGGAGGATTTGATGAAGGTAATCGCCAAGGTGGATGTATTGACTATTAATGATGAAGAAGCGCGTCAATTGGCCAACGAACATTCATTGGTAAAGGCAGCCCGCAAGATTTTGACTTTCGGTCCTAAATATTTGATTATAAAGAAAGGAGAGCATGGTGCTTTGCTTTTCGATAAGAACAATATTTTCTTTGCTCCTGCTCTTCCGTTAGAAGAAGTAGTGGACCCTACGGGTGCTGGCGATACGTTTGCCGGTGGCTTCATCGGCTATTTGGCAAAGAGCCACAACATCTCCTTTGAGAATATGAAACGTGCGGTAATTGTAGGTTCCGCTATGGCTTCTTTCACTTGTGAGAAATTTGGTCCGGAGAGACTTCTTGAAATTACCGAAGATGAAATCAACGAGCGCATTGAGCAATTCGTTGCTCTAACCGATTTCGAAATTGAAGTAGAAGATTAATCAAAAAAGACTTCTTAAAAGAGAGCGAAGGTTGCCATCTTCGCTCTTCTTATTTCTATCTGTTTATTTTCCCATTGAAAGGTAGTCCAAGGGGTTAACCGGAATTCCACCTTCCCACAATTCGAAATGCAGATGTGGGCCATCACTGTGGTCTCCTGAGTTGCCGATGAAGGCAATTGATTCACCTGCTTTAACATAATCTCCACTTTTCTTCAACAGCGCAGAGTTATGCTTATATACCGATATTAGATTATTGGCATGTTGTATTTGGATAACATTACCGTCATTGGCTGTAAATGAAGAGAGGATAACCGTTCCGTCCATTACAGCCTTTACCGGATCTTCCTTGGGCGCTATCAGGTCAATTCCATAATGCCCTTCTTTGGGATTAAACGAACTAGACAAAGTGCCGTTCACAGGTTTAAACAGTAAAAGCCCCTTTTTACTTGTCGAATTCTCTTCTTCGGCATTTAGCTGAAATCTGTCTTGTTCTGAAATTTTCTCACGCAGACTATTATCTACACTGTTGATTTGGTAGTTCAAATCTGCCTTTTGCACTTGTTTATGAGCGCTGGTATCAGCGGTATTTGTTAAAGTACCGCCACTCAGAACCGTATGTAAATCAGCCAGATATTTTTCGTTTTTACGGATGACATCAGACAAGGAATCCACTTTTACACGAGCGATACGGGCCTCCTCGCGCATAGCGGTATCGGCAAAGTCCGGAATAATATAGTTTTTCAGAGGAGTAAAAGCGACCAACAAATAGATAAGGAAGCCAAATACAGTAATCAAACCTCCAAACATCACTATTAAATTCAAAGGCGTAAGGGAATAAGAAAGAGTTTCTTCATAGGTCCTTTCGTTCAGGACCGTGAGTCTGAATCGGCTTTTCAGCTTCTTCATCAATTTCTTTCTTTTGGGCTGTGGGGTTGCTACCATATATGATTTCCTGTTGGTATCCGCGCTATAAATCTTGCATTTGTGAGGCAAAAATGAAATATTTTTGACCCTTTACAGTTAAAAGCAAGCCCAAAAATTCGTTATCGGTGAAATTTCGCTCTATTCGCTATACTTCTCTAGTCGTTTTGATTGCAGTTCTTACTGCCGCATGTTCCAATAAAAAAGATGGAACATCGTATCGTGCCTATCACAATATGACCGCCTATTACAATGGCTATTTCAATGCCAATGAACTGGTAAAAAAGGGCGAGGTGAAAATCAGAGAAGCACATAAGGAAGATTACGATAAGATATTACCCATTTTCATTTATGGCACAGATGAAACAGCTAAAGCCTCTTATCCCGATATGGAAAAGGCCATTGAAAAATGTGAAAACGTTATTCGCAGACACACCATCAAAGTAGAAGCAAAAGGGCAAAAACGACCTGAATACAATAAATGGATTGATGAAAACTATGGCGTGATTGGCAAAGCTTATTTCTATAAGCGCAATTACGCAAAGGCTGCAGAGGTTTTTCAATATGTAAACAGGAAATACAAAAAGCCTAACACTTCAGCTACTTCCAATACTTGGTTGGCAAAAACATTCATTCAGCAGGAAGAATATGGCAAAGCTATACAAGCACTAAATAAAGTTGACCCTGACCACAAAGAAGTCTCTTATGACCAGAAGGCCGAATTTTATCTAGCTTACACTGATGCTCTGCTTCATCAGAAAAAGCCTGACAAAGCCATCGAAAAACTTGAACTGGCTATTAAAAACACTAAAAAGAAACGTGCACGCGCTCGCTTGTATTTCATTCTTGCTCAAATTCAACAAGAACAAAATAACAGTAGCGATGCTTTGGCCAATTATGAGAATGTCATAAAATCCAAACCTGTTTATGAGTTAGAATTTTACGCGCGTATCAACAAGGCCCTGTCCTATAGTCGTCAGGGAGGAAGCTCTGCGGAGATTCAAAAGCAACTGATGAAGATGCTGAAGGATGAAAAGAACAAAGATTATCTTGATCAGATTTATTACGCCCTTGGTGATATTGCCTGGGAAGAACAACGCAGAGCAGATGCGATTGCATTCTACCAAAAATCGTTGGAAGAAAACCTCACTAACACTAAGCAAAAGGCCAAAACTTTTCTTCGATTAGCGGATTTGTACTTCGATGAACGCCAATATGAAAACGCGCAGCATTATTATGATAGTACGCTTACTACCATCAGCGCAGACCATGAGCGTTATCCCATTGTAAAGGCAAGAGCCGAGAGTTTAACTGAGTTGGTTGCCGGTCTTAACGCAATTGAGCTAAATGACAGTTTAACAGTGATTTGTAAAATGTCTCCTTCTGAGCGTGACAAACGCTTGGCAGAAATTCAGAAACAAATGCAAGCAGAGAAGGACGACCAAAAACGCAAGGACGAAATTGCTGCACAAAAAGCGGCTGCTGCGGCCGCTGCTGCAATTAACACTGCAGGCGGTGGAATTACAGGTACATTTTGGTGTTATAATGAAAATCTACGCAAAAAGGGCTTCGATGATTTTAAAGAAAAATGGGTCGACCGACCTTTAAAAGATAATTGGAGATTACAGTCACTACTATCTCAATCCTTTGGTCCAGGCGAAGAAGTGGTCGGAACTTTTCCGGAAACCCAAAATCCTGATAGCACAAATTCATCTGAAGCGAAAGTGGATGATAAATACACAGCACCAACAGTAGATGCTTTAAAGGAAACATTGCCTTGCGATGATCCGGTTAAAATGCTTAAAATGGAAAAGAACGCTGCCGAAGGTTATTACAATGCGGGTGTCATTTATAAGGAAAAACTGAATGATGAAGACAATGCAATTAGCACATGGGAAGAACTGATTGCCAATATTGATACAAGCGCTTTTCATCCTACCACTTATTATCAACTTTTCCGCACATGGCTTTCAAAAGAAACAGTTAAGGGTTATGTCAAAAATCCATTCTGTTCCACGTGTGGTTCCCAGTATTGGGGTGATGAAATAAAAAGGCTCTATCCTGGATCGGACTGGGCTATGCTGGTCGACAATCCTAGTTATCTTGATGTACAAGATGTAAAGCAGGCTGAGGAAGATTCAGTTTATCAGGTGGCATATTCTTTCTATGCCGGAAGGAATTATGTTCAAGCGAAGATGTATGCTGATTCCATTATTAGAACTCAACCTAATAATCACTTGCTTTGCAAGTACCGCTTGATGCGGGCCATTTGCACCGGCTACAACAATGCGCACTATGGAGCTGCTACGGAGTACAAAAACGAGTTACAGGAACTAGCGAAGGCTTGTCCCGGTACAGAAGAAGCGACAAAAGCAAATGAGCTCTTAAAAGGAATAAAGACAGAAGAGACATCTTCTAATCCCGTGCCTTCACCAACAGATGAAAGCACCGGAGACCCTGCTGTAGAAGATCCTGTAAAGCCATTACCTGATACACTTGTTGATAGTCCTTATAAATATGATGCAAGTGCAGAACACTATATTGCCGTAGTTATGCCCGTTCAGGGCTCAGACTTGAACTCGGCAAAAACCGCCATTGCAGATTTCAATTCAACCATGTACACCTCAGCAGCTCTTAAAGTGACGAATAATCTTCTTAGTAAAGATTATCACTTAATACTTGTAAAGTCTTTCAAAAAATTAGATGAGGGCAATGAATACATCGGTACATTTAAAAGTGATACCGACAAGTTGAAAACCATTAATGAATCGGGCTATCGCTCGTTTCTTATCTCAAAGCAGAATTACATAACTTTGTTTAAGAATAAGGATGTGGACCAATACATGGATTTTTATATGGTTTACTATTCAAAGTGATAAAAGATGTTCTCAAAAAATAAATCGGATATGGCAAAAAATAATGATAATGTTCCGGACATGACCATCAACCGTATTGTTGAAGGTACCCATATAGAAGGAGAAATAAAAAGCGAAAGCAACATACGTATTGATGGGTCATTCAAAGGTAATCTTACCACAAAAGGAAGATTGGTAGTAGGACCTGCAGGCCAAATTGATGGCACCATTCAATGTCAGAATGCGGAAGTGGAAGGTATAATCAAAGGGAAATTACAGGTTCAGCAATTACTCTCGCTTAAGGGAACAGCAAAGGTTGAAGGAGATATTTTCACGGATAAACTTTCGATAGAACCCGGCTCTTCTTTCAGCGGGGCTTGTAACATGGGCGGAAAAATCAAAGACATTAAAAAAGATGCCGCAGACAAAAACGGATCGACCGCAATCGCAGGAGCCATGGCAGGAGCAACAGCCGGTGCAACGGCTTCGTTCTAATGCTTTTCTGCGATACACAAGCATGTGTACGCAGATGGCTATTATAATTCTTCTAGGAGTTTGGGGTGGAAGAAAGTTAGATGAAGCATATCCAAGAAGTTTTCCTCTTTTTACACTTTTGCTTTCCATAATCAGTGTTGTGTTGGCCATATACCTCGTAATAAAAGATTTAATCAAAAAAAGATAAGTTTAATGAACCTCAAGCCATTTTACAGGTCTGTTCTCGTTTCCACTGTTTTGCTTTATGCGGGTGCATACTTAGGCACATATTTGTCCAAAAAAGAAATGCCTGTTTTCGTTTGGTTCGTGATTCCTCTCTATGCTATTTTAACGATTGTCTTATTCAGGGTAATCGCCAATTCTGTCCAGAAGAATCCTACACGTTTCGTTACAGCGGTCTATGCCTCGGTGCTTATTAAACTGCTTTTATCTATGTCGATTGTTGGGGTCTATTTTTTTATGCAATATCCAGGAAAGAAGGCTTTCGCCATTGCGATACTGGGTATTTATGCGGTATATACAACCGTGCTCATCAAGTCCTTAATTCCTATTGTTAAGGGAGATAAGCCGCAGATTTCACAATAAGATTATTCAGCGCGATACAAACGCCAATCATCCTCAAGATCAATAAATGCTGAAAAAGGAATACCTCGTAATTGGCCTTATGAGCGGCACTTCGTTAGATGGTTTGGATGTGGCATTATGTAAGTTCGCTCTCGATAGTAATAATTGGTCGTATGAAATTCTTGAATCCAACACATTTGACTACAACCCGGAGTGGAAATCGAGATTAGATTCTGCTCATAACCAAAGTGCAAATGAATTAGCCTTGATGAATTCAGAGTTAGGCATTCTTCATGGGAATATTGTGAAGCAATTTATCCAAGGTATCTCACTTAATGTTGACTTTATTTCTTCACACGGTCATACCGTATTTCATCAGCCGCATAAGTCATTTACCACGCAGATTGGCAGTGCTCCTCATATTGCAGTAATAGTCGGTCTTCCGGTTGTTGCCGATTTCAGAACCACCGATGTTGCCCTTGGAGGTCAAGGAGCACCATTAGTTCCCATTGGCGACTTGCATCTTTTTAAAGAGTATGATTCTTGTCTTAACCTTGGTGGCGTAGCAAATATCTCGATAAAGGATAACAATGGCATTCGCGCTTTTGACATTTGTATTTGTAATATGGCTCTAAACTTCCTTGCCAATAAGTTAGGAAAGGACTATGATACAAACGGTACAATTGCCTCTTCCGGAAAATTAAACGAACGCTTATTTGAGCAACTCAATGCTTTGTCTTTTTATACTGATATAAAGCCAAAGTCGTTAGGCAAAGAATTTTTTTATACGGAGATTCTTCCATTGATAGAGAATAATGAATATGCGATGGAAGATACTTTACATACGTTGGCTGAGCATATTGCTTTTCAAATAGCGAAAAGTTCGATAGGTGGAAAGCTCATGCTAGTTACCGGTGGTGGCGCTTTTAATAATTTTCTAGTGCAACGATTAAAGGCATTATGCGAACTAGATATTATTATCCCGGACAACAATACCATTCAGTTCAAAGAGGCGCTCATCTTTGCTTTTCTCGGTGTGCTGCGAATGCGTGGCGAGAACAATTGCTTGGCCAGCGTTACAGGCGCAAGTCGCGATAGTGTTGGTGGCACCATTTATCTGTCTTAATAGATTTGAAGTTTTATGAAGAAGATAATCATCATAGGCACGTCAGGAAGTAGTATAGATATCCTAGATACCATTCAAGATATTAATCGTATCGCACCTCAATATGAGTGCCTAGGATTTCTCGATGACAATGCGGCACAACATGGTAAAGAGTTCTTAGGTTGCAAAGTCCTTGGTGCAATTCATCTTGCTAAAGATTATCCTGAAGCTTACTTTATAAATGGTATAGGAAGTACGCGTACATTTTTGAAGAAAGCTGCTATACTTCAAAACACCGGTATTCCATTAGATAAGTTTGAAACCATTGTTCATCCAACAGCTTCTGTCTCACGCTCGGCAAAACTTGGGCTGGGAACAGTGATATTTCAGAATGTGACTATAACCACTAATGTAACGATTGGCAATCATGTAATCATCCTGCCTAATTCAGTTATCAGTCATGACGATGTAATTGGTGATTATACCTGTATTGCAGGAGGAGTATGTATTTCAGGAGGAGTTCGCATCGGAGGTTCGTGCTACATAGGCACCAATTCTTCTTTCATTGAAAATATAGTAGTCGGAAATAACTGCCTTATCGGCATGGGTAGCACTGTTCTCAAAGACGTTGAAGCCAATTCTGTAATGGCAGGAAGTCCTGCACGTATCATTAGAAAAACAACGGATGTTTCATAACTCGGGTCATCTTTTACCTATTGGCGTTGA
>Ga0209572_1000757_pt1 | contig 36831 bp, 27 predicted proteins | sample EBPBio232012_DNA_FD_185867 | JGI IMG/M metagenome (GOLD analysis project Ga0209572, IMG submission 185867) | Wastewater treatment Type I Accumulibacter community from EBPR Bioreactor in Madison, WI, USA - Reactor 1_1/23/2012_ DNA (SPAdes)... | ecosystem: Engineered > Bioreactor > EBPR >...
GTTCTTCACGGAATGACTCTTTGATGAGGTTTTCTCTACCTTTAATACTAAAAACAAATTGAATGTACAATTGCGTAAAAGTATTTGCCATGATTATTTTATGTCAGGGCTAATGCCCCTTTGTTATAGTGCCTTTGATTTTATTCTACGAAGATTTGAGGGCTAACGCCCCTACTTCTTTTCCTGTTTTTCATTCTTCTGTTTCTTTGAACATTGCAACTATTATCTTTTATGCTGCTTTGATAATTTTAATTTCGTAATTGTGGTCCATAAAAATAACGAAAATATGAAAACACCATCTTCCTATCCGGCTAAGATAAACATTTTTGGTATTAATTTTTGTGAATTGTAGTTTGATAGATAAGGACGTGCAAGGAGCAGAGCTCTGCAATCTTCGTAGCAAAATGTATAGTAGGGTCAGTTAGGGGCGTTAGCCCTGTGATCTAAAAACTAATTGTATGTACGATTGTGTATAGGTATTTGTCCTGATTATTTTATGTCAGGGCTAATGCCCCTTTGTTATTGCCTTGATTTATTCTACGAAGATTTGAGGGCTAACGCCCCTACTTCTTTTCCTATTTTTCATTCTTCTGTTTCTTTGAACATTGCAAACAAACATCTTTTATGCCGCTTTGATAATTTTAATTTCGTAATTGTGGTCCATAAAAATACCGAAAATATGAAAACACCATCTTCCTATCCGGCTAAGATATACAAGTTGGTATCCTCATCAGAAATGTAATAGATATCCCCTTCACACATGAATTCCCTATCGCAAATTTATTAAACCCGAATTCATATTAAAGGTACAATAGTTTCTTTAAGAAATATGAAGCTAACTTTTTTTTTGTGTTGAAATTCAAATAGTCACGAATCTATATATTTCCAAATATATGATATTCAACTTATTGTAATTTAGTTAGATGTAATTCAGAAATAAAGGTTTTGACAAACCGTATAGTGCTGATTACGAGTCGTGAATCGATTCTGCCTTTGGCTAATGTGGAATTTGGGTTTATAAATCAGACCAACATTTTTGGTATTAATTTTTGTGAATTGTAGTTTGATAGATAAGGACGTGCAAGGAGCAGAGCTCTGCAATCTTCGTAGCAAAATGTATAGTAGGGTCAGTTAGGGGCGTTAGCCCTGTGATCTAAAAACTAATTGTATGTACGTGTATAGTGCCTTTGATTTTATTCTACGAAGATTTGATGGCTAACGCCCCTACTTCTTTTCCTATTTTCATTCTTCTGTTTCTTTGAACATTGCAACTATTATCTATTATGCTGCTTTGATAATTTTAATTTCGTAATTGTGGTCCATAAAAATAACGAAAATATGAAAACACCATCTTCCTATCCGGCTACGATATACAAGTTGGTATCCTCATCAGAAATGTAATAGATATCCCCATCACACATGAATTCCCTTTCGCAAATTTATTAAACCCGAATTCATATTAAAGGTACAATAGTTTCTTTAAGAAATATGAAGCTAACTTTTTTTTTGTGTTGAAATTCAAATATTCACGAATCTATATATTTCCAAATATATGATAATCAGTATGTTGCGATTTAGTTAGATGTAATTCAGCAGTAAAGGTTATAAAAAATCGTATAATACTGATTATGAGGACAGTACTTTGATTTTAAAAATAATTTGATTCAATATCTAATTTCAGATTTTTGTAAGAAATATTAGTTAAATATTAATTAATTAGTGAATACTTCGTAACTTTGTTTCAAATTTATACTTTTAACAAATTTAATTTTACTACTAACCTCTTAAATTTTTAAACATGAAAAATTTTCTTATTGTGACCTATATGGTCATGTTGCCTTTATTTCTCGTTGCTCAGACGGAAACCGTCGGAACAGGTACCGGAAACAAAAGCTATGCTGATAATGTTTGGAAAAATACTAAAGTAACTTATACCGGAACAGGAGATACAAGATCTACAACACCATCTGATTATGCGGGTGCATCCGGAGAAAGAAACGTATTTTTAATAGGTTCTATCGGCGGTGATAAAACGCTTATTATTTCAGATATTCAGGTTGCTTCCGGATATTCTTCAGGCACTTTATGTTTTGGTGTATGGAAAGCAACCAATGCCGATAATGGGAGCTATTTACAGATTTCCTATACAAATGCCACCGGCCCAAGTTTTATCACATTACCAACCGGTAGCGGATCATCTAAATGGTATTATGAATGTGTTGATGTTACATTTACAGGTGGTGATGTAACGGTTACATTTACTAATATAGCTACATCGACTGCTTATCAATATAGACTGGATGATATAAGCCTAAGTAGAACAGAATTGCCTATCACCCTCTTAGATTATTCAGTAGCATCATCGAAAAATAAGACATTGGTCAAATTCTCCACCGCCACCGAGACCGACAATGACTATTTTACCGTGGAGCGTTCGTCTGATGGGCGTACCTTTGACGCCATCGGTAAGGTAGAAGGAGCCGGTAATAGTGCCGTCAAGCAGTCTTATGCCTTTACCGATGAGAATCCTCTTCCCGGAGTCAACTACTACCGCATCAAGCAGACAGACTACAATGGCAGTTACACATACACGGAAGTGAAGTCGGTACGCCATCGTATCAGCAACTCCATCGTTACACCGGGTAAGACGGACGGTATCCTCTTTGTAACATCAGACCTTAAGAGCTATGACGTAGTCGTATATAACACTGCCGGTCAAGAGGTGCAGCGCAATAATTCGTTATCAGGTGATCAGAACTTCAGCATCGAGAATCTTCAGCCGGGTATCTACTTTGTACGTATCTTGGATCAGACCTTTAAGGTGTTGAAATATTAACCCGTAAAAATATAGCAAAGCAAAGCCTCGTAAAGAGCAGAAAGGCAGGTGTCATGCGATACCTGCCTTTCTTCTTTAGGTGAAATACCGGGTTTTAGGCTCGTATAAATAGGAATCTCTGCGATTTCCTTGATCCATTTTATTTGGGAATCATCTCTATTAGAAAAATAATAAAAAAATCAAGCTTTGTCCTGATTTTAATAGTTTAATAATAGTAATTTATATAATTTATAATCAAAAGAATAACAATATATTATATGTTATTAACAATTTAATAATATGATATTTTATGTTAATAATTCAATACTATTTTTATTCAATCAAATATTATCTCTAATTTTGCCTTGTTTATAGAATATATTTTGAATAAATTCTTTTACTAACCTTTTAAATTGAATGATATGAAAAATCTTTTTACTATTTTAATTTGTCTAACCTTAGGGAGTAGCCTTTCCGCCCAAACGGTAGTTGCTGAATGGAATTCTACTAACGGCACAGGATCTATGAACGTGACAGCGGGTACAGCAGTATTGGGAGCTGGATTAAATCCGACAGGTGTAAGTGCATGTGGAATGAAAGTATTTACAACGAATCAAATTTGGGATATTGGAAACCCAGATCCTACAACTGCAATTAGTGCTGTCACTGATAATGAATACATAGAGTTTCCCATTACTGCAGCCTCTGGATATAAAATTTATATAACTTCAGTAACATTGGAAGTTCAATCTTCGAATACAGGAGGACGCGAAATCGGACTTTATAATGGGACATCGAGCTTAGGTTTTAATACATCAATTACAGGAACAAATTGTAGTAGTTACACAATAAACTTATCACCAGGCTTTAAAATTGCTGAAGGAACAACAGCCAATATTAGGTTGTATGTTTGGGGCGCACAAGGTCCTAATAATTCAGGAAGTTGGCGTGTTGGAACTGTTAAGTTTTATGGAAATGTTGTTCTGCCGGTTCAGTTTCATTCCTTCAATGCAGACCTCAAAGGAAGAAGTACTGCACTTTCTTTCTCCACTGCTACAGAGACTGACAATGACTATTTTACCATAGAGCGCTCGGCTGATGGTCGTGCTTTTGACGCCATCGGCAAGATACAAGGCGCCGGTAATAGTGCCATCAAGCAGTCTTATGCCTTTACCGATGAGAATCCTCTTCCCGGAGTCAACTACTACCGCATCAAGCAGACAGACTACAATGGCAGTTACACTTACACGGAAGTGAAGTCGGTACGTCATCGTATCAGCAACTCCATCATTACGCCGGGTAAGACAGACGGTATCCTCTTTGTAACATCAGACCTTAAGAGCTACGACGTGGTCGTATATAACACAGCCGGTCAAGAGGTGCAGCGCAATAAGTCGTTGTCAGGTGATCAGAACTTCAGCATCGAGAATCTTCAGCCGGGTATTTACTTTGTACGTATCTTAGATCAGACCTTTAAGGTGTTGAAATATTAAGCCGTCAGATAATCAAGGTATAGCCTTGTAAAGAGATGAAAGGCAGGTGTTATGAGACATCTGCCTTTTTTTATTGACCTAACGCCTTAGGCAGATAGAGTCGTTCCGAAAGAATGCGTTCAACCCAAATTCCGCATTCGAAAAATGTGTAATCGATTTACGACTCGTAATCAATGGTTTCTGTAAACCATTGAAACGAGTAGTACATCGGGATTAACCCTCAAAATCAGCATTATGCGGTTTTTCAAAACTTTATCTGCTGAATTAGGGATCAATATAAACCCGAAGGGTTGTCATTATTATAGAATAGATCCAATAGCAGAAAGCGGAACCCAGAATGGGTGAAATGATTATATCATCTATTCGTTCATGTTTTTTTGAGCAGATAGATTTTTTCTTGGTTTGTATTAATGTCATCCCTTCGGGATTTTGAAAATATTATTCTATATTTTCTATAAAAATATCATCCCTTCGGGATTATGCTGTCCCGAAGGTTCATCCTTGTTCAACCCGAATTTTTCTTAAAGACAATATTTTTGCCTTTAATATGAATTCGGGTTTAAATTCCTTCTAATTGTGAAGAGAAATGAAGCCGCATCTTACCGCAGTAATTCCTTGAAGGTGTCGCCCTGACTAATGTCTCCGCTTTTATAGCCTCGATTAAACCATTCTACGCGTTGCTGCGAAGTGCCATGGGTATAAGATTCGGGCTGTGTATAGCCTTGTGTGGTCTTTTGGATATGGTCGTCACCGACGGAAGCTGCTGCATTCATGGCATCTTCAATATCACCCGGCTCGATAAATTTTTGCTCATAGTGAGCCCATACACCCGCAAAATAGTCGGCTTGTAGCTCCGTGGCTACCTGAATTCTATTGCCATCGGTCTGATTAGATTGACTTTGAAGTTTGTGTGTCTCCTGCAAGATTCCCAAGAGGTTTTGGACGTGATGGCCCACTTCATGCGCTATGATATAAGCAATTGCAAATTCACCGCCCTTAGCCCCGAAGCGGTCTCTCAACACATTGAGGAAGGCTATGTCCATATAAAGCGTCTGATCGACCGGACAATAAAAGGGACCTGTGCTGGCATTGGCTCCACCGCATCCGGATGTTGTCGCATCGGTAAAGAGCACCATCTTGGGTTCTGTATAAGTTCTGCCATTTTGTCGGAATATCTGACCCCATGTGTCTTCCGTAGAGGCTAAAACAGTAGAAACAAATTCGCCGACCAACTTTTCTTGAGGCGTTAACTCTCTTGCCTCTTGGGTCTGTTGGGGCTGTTGCATTTGTTGAGATAGGGTATTGAGGATATCTGCACTGTCTCCACCCATAAATAACTGTACCAGCATAAATAGAATTCCGATGGCGCCACCTCCGATAGCGACTTTGCCGGTGGTGCTCATTCCTCTTCTGTCTTCGAGATTACCACTCTGACGACGACCTTGCCATTTCATGTATATACTTTTTTAGATTTAATCAATAAAGTGAACCTTGTAACCATAAAATAGACTAATCTATTTATAAGTCAATTCGGTATTAAGACTTCAAAAGCCTAATGTGGTAACAAAGTACAGCAACTTTTTTTATTTGTCAAAATTTATTTTTGGGAAATTGGTGAAGGATGACGAGTGATGGGCTTTACCACGTTTTAAGTTGTTTGACATCAAAAGTCCATTCCGGAGTGCGTAATTTATCGGTAATATCAGTGCTGTACCAGGGACTTATGGAAGCGTCATTAAAGTTTTTTAGAATCTGAGTTTCTTGTGCGGGCATATAGCTTTGAGCTAAGAGAAAGACTTTTTTCCCATTTTTATTGGTGGCTACATCGACTACGATAACGGCGTGACCCGGTGAGCCTCCGATAATAAAGACGTCGCCAATCGATATGTTTTTTATACTCCTGGAGCGCAATGACTTAGATAGGGAGATCGTGCCGGCATAGGTAAAAACGTTTTCCAGATAGTCTCTAAAATCGGAATAAGTATTAGACGCTTCTGCTTCCTTACTCCACCTGACTTGGTTGCCGTTGACGATGATTCTATTTCCTTTCATCCAGGTGGAATAGTCCATTTTAAAGCCATTGGTGAGATTGAAGGAGATTTGTTCGTAAGCCTTAATGGAATAAAAATATTCACTCCTCAATCGAATAATTGCATCTGCACATTGTTGTAAATTCTGATCGGAAATATCCATATCAACGACGGCATCATACACAGCCTTATTTTTTATGTTGCCGTTGTAGTATAAGACCTTCGACCCGGCTGGTTTTAGCGGAAGATTACGCAAAAAGTGAGCAAAAGTGCCTACAGCTACCGGCTTGCGAGAAAAGCCATCCGGCGGTATAAATCTTGTTTGAACTGTCATGCCGCCTTTATCGATGTTGTTGACAATATTTTCATCCGTAACAAGAGTTGAAGGCGCAGAAGGATAAACCGGATCAACTGATTGACCACAACTGCTGAAAGCAAGGCAAATGTAAAGCAATAAAACTGACCCTTTTTTCATAAATATTTAGAGGTAACCATTTAAAATCGGCTTTAACTATGACAGTTTTGATAGTATGTATTGGTTTCCCGGTTGATATCCGGGACTATGTACATCCTATAAATTTTATAGTGAATTTTCCCTTTTGTGTATAAGGTGAAAGAAATAATTTCCTTTGAAACACTATTGTAACTGAGATGTAGCAAAATTTATTGTTCAAAGACGACATCAAAGAGGGATAATTTTTAAATAATTTTAATTTAGATTTAATCTATTTAAACATATATTTGCCTAAAATTTTTGAAATAATGAGGCGAATTTTACTGGTAATCGTGTTGTCCTGTTTATATGTTGTAGGAAGTTTGAGGGGACAATCAATGATTGACAGTCTTGACGAAGCGACATCATCAGATGTTAAGTGGTATGATAAATTTACAATGGCTTCTTATGGTGTCATGAATTATCATCGCTACGACTGGCAGATATTACCTTCAAAACGCAATGATATTGACTTTGAGCGGGCTGTAGTTCAGCTGGGTTATAAGCCATCTAAAAGGTGGTTATTCAATATGGAGTTGGAGATAGAAGCAGGTGGGACGGGCGTTGCTTTGGAGTTTGACCCACTTGAAGAATTTGGAGAATATGAATATGAAATCGGAAAGGGTGGTGAAGTATGGTTGGAACAGTTTAATTTTCAATATAACATTACGGATAATCATCAGATAACATTTGGGCGGCTAAAAGTTCCTTTTGGACTGATGAGTTTTATGGATGAGCCAACAGAATATCATACAGCGACATTGTCAGAGATGGAGAATACGATTTTGCCTACCAACTGGACAGAATTTGGTGTAATGGCATCGGGACGGATTAAAGGAAATTGGAAGTATTATGGTGGCATAGTCAATGGCTTAGATGGAAGTGCATTCAATTCAGCAAATTTTATAAAGAGGGGGAATCAGAAGCGTTTTGAGACCACCAATGTAAATGATATTGCTGTAGTGGGTCGTATTGATTATGAGTTGGGTTATGAAAAGGGATTCGGAGTAAGTGGATATTTTGGCAATACGGTCAACAATCGTCCCAAGCCTGATATTCAATACGATGCTTACCTCGCTTTTGTAGAGGCGCATGGCGTATATGAGTTGGCGCCTTTTGAATTTAGTGGAATCGTACTTTATGGGCAATTGCAAAATTCAGAAGCAGTTTCCATAGCTAATCGCAATTTGTCCAATAATCTCAATGTCAAGAGGACGCCGGTAGGTCGCTCTGTCTTGGGATGGAGTGCAGAAGTGGCATTTGAGCCATTTGACTTATTCAAAAAGCATCCCAATAGTGAGCTGTATTTTTATGGAAGAATAGATTCTTATGATACGCAGTTTACCACTCAAGGGGCAATATTCAATAATCCAAGATGGGATCGCATCACTTATTCGGGGGGTATCAGTTTTATGCCTACCATTTGGCTTGTTTTCAAGGCTCAATATGCTCGGCAGTATCTGGGCATTACGAATAATCGGATTCAGGATACATTTTCGATGGGTTTTGGCTATTATATACGATAAAATTTAATAATTAAATAAAAATGAATATAATCAAGGTAACTATTTTCTCTTTGGTATTGATGTTAGCTCTTTCATCCTGCAAAGATGATGTAATTGATAACTTGGACAATAAATATACGGACGAGATAGCGAACACAGTAGATGGGGTAATTTTTAAAACGTATGAAGAATTGGATTCCAAGGCAGGGAGTTTGGAGTCTAATCTCAATGCTTTGAGTTATGTCACGACGGCGGAACAATTGGAAAATGCACGTCAGGCATGGAGAGAGGCTAGAATTCCATGGGAGCAGTCGGAAGGTTTTCTTTTTGGACCTGTAGATTCAAAAGGTATAGATCCGAGTATTGACTCCTGGCCCGTGAATGTAGAGGATTTGAATGCAGTGTTGAACAGTAAAGATTCGCTGACGAAGGAGTATGTTGATTTATTAGAAGGAACACTAAAAGGTTTTCACACTATTGAATGGATTCTATTCGGTGAGTCGGGCGACAAGAAGATTGAGGACATAAGCCGTAGGGAATTTGAATATCTGATTGCATGTGCCAAAAGCTTAAAAGGCTCTACGTCTCAATTGCTGTTGGAATGGAGCCCTTCAGGAGGTAATTTTGGAACAATAGTCAAAAGTGCCGGGACTGGAAACAATCAGGTATATCCTTCGCAGAAGTCGGTTTTATTGGAGTTTAGCAATGGGATCATCACAATTGCAGACGAAGTAGCCAATGGTAAGATTGACGAACCATTTAGTAATCAGAATCTTTTATTTGAAGAAAGCCGTTTTAGTGCCAACTCGAAGAATGACTTTGCCGACAATATCAGAAGCATCCAAAATATGTATTTGGGAGGTATTGGTAAGGAAGGTCCTGGATTATCAACCATAGTCAAGTCAAAAGATCAAGCATTGGACAATGAAATCAGAGCATCCATCGCTGACGCTATCAATGCGATAGAAGGGATACACGGAACATTTTCGGAAGCTGTATTTAACAATAAGGCCGACGTCGCAAATGCACAGAAAAAGGTGCGAGATTTACTTCAGTTGTTGGAGTCCAAGTTGCATCCATTTCTCAATCAATTATAAGAATAAAAATGATTATAGTAGGGTAGGAGAAAAGTATTAACAATGATTAATAGGGTTATAATCTGTATCTGTCTGTGGATGTTTTTGGTGGTGACATCTTGTTCGTTTGAGGACGATAAGATAGAGAGTGTATCATTGGCAGGGGGTGAGACAACGGTAGAAGCAGAGTTTTCTAACGCATTTCAGATACCTGCACCCAATATGTCAATGGAAGAATTCGATTTTCACCGTCAGGGGGATGCACTCTTTGAAGGGATATTCATTACGCCACCTGCCCCCGCAATGGGCGGTCTTGGGCCATTATTTGTCCAGAATAGTTGTGCCAGTTGCCACAAGAAAAATGGGAGTGCCGCCTTTCCACTGTCAAACGGTGATATGGGTGGTGTCCTTGCGAGGGTAAGCCTTCCCGGACATGACAATCCCTATTCTATCCTGCCTGTGCCAGGGTATGGAACACAAATTCAGACAAAGGCCACATTTGGCGTATTGCCGGAAGCTAAGTTGTCCTATCATGTAACTATGGTAGAAGGAAGTATGTTGGATGGCACAAAATATAATTTGAGACAACCTGATTTTTTCTTAGAAAACTTTTATGTGCCTTTCCCTTCCAACGCTCAGATGTCGATACGTATAGCACCTCCGGTTTTTGGTCTTGGTTTGTTAGAGGCGATACGTGAAGAAGATGTTGTAGCTTGGTCAGATCCGGAGGATAAGGACGGGGATGGAATTTCCGGCAGGCCGAATTATGTGTATGACATCAGGACAAAGTCCGAAAGGTTGGGAAGGTTTGGTTGGAAAGCCAATCAATCAGACTTGTATAACCAAACTGCTCAGGCGTATTTGGAGGATATGGGTGTGACAAGCCCTTTTCTTACCAAAGATCCATCCTATGGACAGTTGCAACACGATAATAAGGATGATGATCCGGAAATTCCGGAATTATCCGTTTTAGCGACGACATTTTATACACAGTCCTTGGGTGTGCCGGACCAGCGTAGGAAAAATGATGGAGACGTAATCTATGGAAAAAAACTTTTTCATTTTATTGGTTGTCAATCGTGTCATAAATCAGAGGTAAAGACAAGTATTCATCCGGAATATTCTTTTCTTTCCAATCAGACAATTCATCCATATACCGACTTATTGTTGCACGATATGGGTGAAGAATTGGCGGATCATCGCCCCGATGGAAAAGCCAATGGCTTGGAATGGCGTACACCGCCACTTTGGGGTATCGGTTAACGTGAAGTTGTGGGAGGACATACCAATTATCTACATGACGGCAGGGCGCGTAATGTCGAGGAGGCGATATTGTGGCATGGCGGTGAAGCATTGAAATCAAGAGAAAATTATAAAAAGTTATCAAAAAGTGATAGGCAGAAACTGCTTTTGTTTTTGAATAGCTTATAGTAAATTGTTAAGGATTAATTTGGCAGTATTGAAATTGATATAGCCGAATAATGCTGATTAAGAGGAAAGTTCCGTTTTACGAATTGTTCCAGTATTTTATTTAAATATCAGATATCAAACGGATTAGATATTATACATTTACCTAATTATGTATATGAGTTCAAAAAAATAATAAAACAGCATCCGTTTCAATAATTATTTTTTACCTTTATAGCTTAACCCAACAAATCACCTATGTCATCACGTGAATTAATAAGTTTCGATTGGGCGATGAAGCGCCTACTAAGAAATAAAGCCAATTTCGGTATCCTCAACGGATTTTTGACGGAATTAATCAAGGATGAAATCTCCGTACAACACATCCTTGAGTCAGAAAGCAATCGGGAGAATGAGCAGAACAAGTCCAATAGACTCGACCTATTGTGTGTCAATCAAAAAGATGAATTGATAGCCATTGAGATACAGTACTATGTAGAACCTGATTATTTTCATAGATGTTTATTTGGCGTGTCAAAGATCATCACGGAATACTTGTCCAAGGGAGATCCTTACTCTCTAGTTAAAAAGGTGTATTCGATTAATATTCTATACTTCGACCTTGGAATGGGTATAGATTATGTGTATATTGGCAGAACAAACTTTGTAGGGATGCACCACAGCGATACTTTGATGCTATCAGAGAAGCAAGTTAAAATGTTTGATAAAAAAGAGCCGAGTGGAATTTTTCCGGAATATTATTTGTTGAAAATTAATAAGTTTGACAATCTGGCAAAAAATACATTAGACGAATGGATATATTTTTTAAAGAATACAAAATTGCCGAAAAACTATAAGGCCAAAGGATTACAATTAGTGGATAATCAATTACGTTATGACAATATGGATGCAGCAACAAAAATAAAATACAAGAAATATCAAAAAGACTTATTGGTATCCAAAGACATGTTAGAAGACGCATGGGAAACCGGATTATTGGAAGGGGAAGCCAAAGGAAAAACACAAGGAAAGATTGAAGGAAAGATTGAAGGAAAGATTGAAATAGTCCTAAAGTGCCACTCTAAAGGGTTTGATATAATTACCATCTCAGGTATAACCGGTTTTTCGGAAGATGAAATTAAGAACATATTAAACAAGAATTAAATCCAATTTCCAGATTTTGGGTTTATCTAGACACAAAATTTTGGATAAACTCTACAATCCCGATTGTAGTTTATTTGGAAGATTTCAATTTTATGGATTAAACCACAATGGTTTTCAGGTATTATTGAAAAGCTTGTAACAAATTAGCCTATACCATTCAGTGTAGAATTTTTCAGCATATAATTAAAGTGAATAACATTGTTTTTTATACCTTGCAATAAATTAATGGAGCATGAAAGCTAAGGTAAATGAGCAATTTGAATATGATTTCACTGAACAGATGTCCGGAAAGTTTATTGATATCATTCCTGATGGAGCATTCATGATGGTCAGAATTGATGGGATTAATTATAGATTTAGATTGGTGCATGGTTCGGATAAATCCTATGAAGTAGAAATCAATAATCGTATTTATCGGGTGAAGTTGGAAGACGAGTTGGATTTACTCATTAAATCAATGGGGCTAAAAGGGAAGCGTAATCATATTATGTCTGAAATAAAATCTCCTATGCCCGGATTGGTTTTTAAAATAATGAAACAAGCCGGAGATACTGTCATTGAAGGGGAAACGCTTTTGATCTTAGAGGCCATGAAAATGGAAAATTCTATCAAGTCTCCGAATGACGGAGTCATAAAGGAGATCTCTGTAATTGAAGGTCAAGCTGTAGAAAAGGGGTCAATTCTACTATCCTTTGAATAACAAAATCAATGCGCTTCAAGCCAATTTTCACCGATTCCACTGAATACTTCTATCGGTACAACTAATCCAGGGATTGCATTTTTCATTTTGTCTTCGACGATAGACCTCACTTGATCTAATTCATCTTTTTTAACGTCAAATACCAATTCATCATGTACCTGCATAATCATTTTAGTTGAGAGGTTGTGTTTTTTAAACTCTCTGTGAATCTCAATCATTGCCAACTTAATCATGTCGGCAGCTGTACCTTGGATAGGGCTGTTGACGGCAATTCTTTCTGCTCCACTACGCGCCAGTGAGTTGCGTGAATTGATGTCTCTTAGATAACGTCTTCTACCCATCAGGGTGGTGACATAGCCTTTTTCCTGTGCTTCATGTACGATTCCATCCATATATGCCTTTAGTCCGCTAAATTGCAAGAAATATTGGTCGATAATCTCTTTGGCTTCCAATCTTTTTATACCCAATTGACGACTGAGGTTGAGAGAACCTGCACCATAGATAATACTGAAGTTGACCGTCTTGGCATTGCGACGTTGATCTGGTGTTACTTCATCAATAGGTACATTATAAACTTTGGCTGCAGTAGCGGTATGGATATCCAAGCCTTTTTGAAAAGCATCAACCATATTGGCATCTTTGCTTAATTCAGCGATAAGTCGCAATTCAATTTGTGAATAATCGCATGAAAGAAGGATGTAATCACTATTTCTGGGAATAAATGCCTTGCGTATTTCCCTGCCTTCACGAGTTCTGACGGGAATATTTTGCAAGTTGGGATTGTTGGAACTAAGGCGTCCTGTCGAAGCCAATGCCTGATTGAAACTGCTGTGAATACGCTGCGTTGTCGGATTGATCATCTTAGGCAAAGCGTCCACGTATGTAGATTTCAATTTACTAAGGCTACGATGATCTAAGATGTCTTGTACAAATGTGTGTTCTAATGCTAATTCGGATAGCTTCGCCTCGTCAGTAGAAAAAGCCCCTTGTTTTGTTTTTGCCCACCTGTATGGAATATTCATAGTCCCAAAAAGTAAGTCTCCAACTTGCTTTGGACTGCTAATATTAAATGTATGACCTGCCTGTTGATAGATTTTTTCTTCTAATATATCAATCCTTTGTCCTAGCTCTACACTGTATTTATTCAAGTATTGCGCATCAATATTGACTCCTGCCATTTCCATATCAGCCAAAACATAGATGAGCTTGCTTTCTAACGTTTCATATAATTTTGTTGCATTGATGGATTCAAGTTCGGGCATTAGGTATTGGTACAATTGATAAGTAATATCGGCATCTTCGGCAGCATATTCCTTAATGTCTTCCAATGGTACATCTTTCATGGATAATTGGTCTGCTTTCTTGGTACCAATAAGGTTTTCGATAGCTACAGGCTTGTATTTTAAATATGTTTCGGACATATAATCCATGCCGTGACGCAAGTCCGGTTCGACGAGATAATGGATGAGCATAGTATCATAAAGCCTGCCTTTTACTTCGACATCATATTTTTTAAGTACGCTAATGTCGTATTTTAAGTTTTGACCTATTTTGTCCTTTGTTTCATCGAGCCAGAATGGTTTTAGCTTATCCACGATAGTTTGTGCTTGAGCTTGATTGTCGGGTACAGGAATATACCAAGCATAGTGTGCTTTATGGCTGACCGAGATGCCTACCAATTCGGCGGTTATTGGGTCTAAGCCTGTAGTTTCTGTATCAAAACAAAAATAGGCATGATGTGTCATTTCTTCAATAAATTCTTTCCAGTCTTGGTCTGTACTGACAAGGCGATAGTCGTGATGCGTATTGGTAATGTCAGCGGTGGCATTTGAAAGTTCTTGAATAAAAGATTCAGTAGCTTCAGATGGTTGTTCATCAAAGAGTGAAGTTTGATACGATTCTTCTGGATTTTTATTATTCACTTTTGGTTGTGGCGTAGTGGATGGAAGCTTACCCTTATCAAAGTTGTACGATAAAATATTATTCGCCAACGTTTTAAATTCTAGTTCTTTGAAGACTTCGAGTAAGGCTTCTTTGTCGAATTGTTCAATTAAATAATGTTCGTGATTAAATTCGACGGGTGCGTCAAGATGAATCGTTGCAAGGGTTTTGGATAGAATAGCCAAGTCACCTTTTGTTTGTATGGTTTCCTGGAGTTTGCCCTTCATTTTGTCAGCATTATTAAGTACATTCTCGATATTATCAAATTCATCGATAAGTTTTACGGCTGTTTTAGGGCCTACACCGGGTAAGCCTGGGATGTTATCGACGCTATCGCCCATGAGACCTAAGATGTCGATGACCTGATCAATTCTCTTAATTTCCCATTTTTTCAAAATGTCTTCAACGCCCAAAATTTCAATGTCATTGCCAAAGCGAGCCGGCTTGTATTGGAAGATGTTTTCTGAAACAAGTTGTGCATAATCTTTATCCGGTGTAACCATAAATACTTGAAAGCCTTCTTTTTCAGCTTTTTTGGCTAATGTACCTATGACATCATCCGCCTCAAAATTCGGAATAATTTCTACCGGAATACGCATGCCTTCCATAATACGGATGATATATGGCAATGCCAAAGTGATGTCTTCGGGTTGTGCATCGCGTTGTGCCTTGTATTCTTCATACAGTTCACTCCTGAATGTACCGCCTTTGGGGTCAAAGATAACTCCTATGTGGCTTGGTTTTTGATGGATTATTAGATCCCAGACGCTTCGTACAAAGCCACTGATAGCTGAAACATTTTGACCTTTCGAATTCATCAAAGGCCTATTGATAAATGCATAATGTGCACGATATACCATGGCGTGACCATCGATAAAGAAAATCCGCTTTTCTGATGACATATTTGGAGGTTTTAAAAAGTAAATGTAATAGAATATGTGGTAATGATAGAGAGTATTTTTGACGAGAATACGATTTCTCAATTGAAAAATAAGGTAGATTCGACTAAAGACTTTTAAAGAATACGGAAAATACAGAGAAATATTGGCGGTGGAAGAAACAAATTATAATTTTTTGTATCTTTGTGATGCAAAAATCAAATTAATAATTAATCTTTGCATAATTAAAGACTACAAGTGGAAAAGACCCTTGCCGAAATGTTCAATTTTTCTTCAAAAGGCATGAATGTTCTATTCATTGCACTTAATGAGAATGAGTGCAAGTTTCTTTCTACTCTTTATGATACTAAACAAATTCTTTACCCGCCTTCATTTTGCATTTTCCATTCAACAAAAAATAGAAATTAATGACCATTATTAAATTGATGACTTATATAGGTATAGTTGCTTTGGTAGTTACAGCACTTACTATATATTTAAAAAAGTCAAAAAATTATGGAATAACCTATTTACAACACTTTGCCGGTATTTTGTTTTTAGTTTCCGGCTTTGTCAAGGCAGTAGATCCATTGGGGACTGCATTTAAGACGGAACAATATTTTGATGCTTTTTATTATACATTGGAAGGGACTAAGCTTAGCTTTTTGGCGTCTATTTTCCCATTTCTCAATCAGTATGTCAATGCCTTTTCCATAGGAACTATTGTATTGGAGATGATGCTCGGTGTAATGTTGATTTTAGGAGTATTGCCGAAGTTGACTTCATGGATTTTTTTATTGTTGATGTTGTTCTTCACTTCACTTACAGGATTTACTTTCCTAACGGGATATGTTCCGCCGGATGCTAATTTCTTTGAATTTAGCAAATGGGGACCTTATGTAGATTCCAATATGCGTGTTTCCGACTGTGGTTGTTTCGGTGATTTTATCAAAATTGTCCCAAAAACATCTTTTTTGAAGGATATATTTTTATTGATACCGGCGATTTTATTTTTAATGTATCATAAAAAATTTCATACGTTGTTGACGTCAGGTGCACGGCTTGGTATCACAATAGCCAGTTTTGTTGCATTCATGTTTTATTGCCTTAACTATACTTACTGGAATGAGCCTTCCATTGATTTTAGGCCATTTAAGGAAGGAGTAAATGTTAGAGAGCAGAAACAGCGTGAAATGGAAGCAGAAGCAAATCGACCTGTGTTTCAGGTTATTACACCTAAAGCTGGAGGCGAATCTATTACCTTAAGTTCCGAAGAGTATGCCAAGCGATGGAAAGAGTTTCCAAAGGAAGAGTTTGATATTGTCCAGCAGACCGGTGAATCAGAAATGGAGCATTCTAAAATCAGTGATTTTCGTGTAACAGACAAATGGGATGAAGATGTGACAGAACAGATTCTATCAGATACGGGGTATAGTTTAATGATTATTAATTATAAGGTGAAGTTAGATTTTGAAGATAAACAGGTTGAGGTTGCCGATACCACATTTGCTCCTGTCGATTCAATGGCAACAGATTCTTTGGCTACACCCGCTATTGTTAGTATCAAGAAAACCATCGAAAATATGCAGATTCCTAAGTTTATGCCGGAATGGGTACAGTTGTACAACGATAAAATTACACCATTATTAAAAAAGGCTGAAGAAGAGAAAATGTCAGCTTGTATCATTTTTGGTGGCTTGTCAACAGAACAAATTAATTTAGCTACCAAAACGTTGGATATTACAGTTCCAGCTTATCAAGCTGATGAGACCATACTAAAGACAATAATTCGCTCTAATCCGGGAATATTGCTTTGGAAGGATGGCGCTATCATTAAGAAATGGCACATTAATAAGGCTCCGGAATGGAAGGAGATTCAAGAATACATGAAATAAAATATATACGTAACTAACACGAAAGGACTCAAGATAACAATGATAAGTAGAAGAAATATACGTATAAAGGTGATGCAATCTTTGTACGCTAATTATACAACGGAAGGATTAAAAAAAGAAGAGGTTTTGGCTGCTTATGATGAGACAGTACGTTACGCCTATACCTTAATGTATTATCAACTTTTTTTACTTGGGAAAATAGCTGAACATTCTCAAGATGACCTTCTCAAACGACAGAAAAAATTACTACCAACAGACTTTGATAAGCAATTTACTGCCAAGTTGTTCAATAATCCTGTAACACAGAGAATTATCAAGAACAAAAAGATTAATGAAGTAGCAGAAAAATATGGTTTTAAAGATATATTATCGGAAGATTTTACGAAGAAACTGTATAAAACCTTCAGTCTTATGCCGGAGTATAACGAATATGTCTTAAATGGCTCTACTCCTGAGGATCATCAGAATATCATCTTGTTATTATACAAGGATTTATGTAAACAGGAGTTCTTTAACGATACGATTGAAGACTATTTTTTCAACTGGCAAGATGACCAGTCCATTGTGATAGGTACCATAAAAAAGATTATCAAAGATTTTAAAGATCAGTCCGATATTTCTGATGACTATGGGCCGTCAGACGAATCAACCCATGACTTCGGTAGAGAACTCCTTAAATATGTATTGGTTAATAATGAATCTTTGGAGGAAATCCTAAAACCATTGATTGAAAATTGGGATTTGGATAGGGTTGCCACTGTGGATATGACGTTGATAAAGATGTCAGTAGGTGAAATGCTCATTTTTCCTACCATTCCTACTAAGGTTTCTATCAATGAATATGTGGAATTAACCAAAACATATAGTACGGATAAGAGCAAAGATTTCGTTAATGGAATATTAGATAAAGTATTGCATACCCTTTTAGAAAAAAACTTAATCAGCAAATCAGGGCGTGGTTTGGTTGAATAGTATATTTTTAAATTAAATGTTTGTTGCATCAAAGATGAATGACAAGTAGGGATTGATTTTTACTTCATATAATTTTCGATGCAGCAATAAAAAACTAAAATTATTAAACATGAAAAAGTTATCATTTTTATTCGTGTTATTAAGCTTTTCTTTCAATTTTTTAATGAGTCAGAACGCTGACTACAAAAGTGCCGTTGGGTTATCCGGTAGAATAGGCAATGGAGATGCACTCAATGACATCGATTTCGATATGGCTCATAGTCATTTGAATATTGATGGAATGTATGGGCGAAATTTTAACAATTGGTTGAATGTGACTGTTCCGGTGGGAGCTTCTTTATCAATGAATAATACTTTAGATGATAAATTTATTGGTCTTCATGGAGATATACTTGCTCAGATAGGGATGTTTGATAGAAGTAGAGTTGCGGCTCCATATCTTTATTTGGGTCCATCCTTTTCTTTGAGTAAAGACTTTGTAAAAGATGAGTTAAACGTATTTGAAATAGCTGCACGAGCTGGCGTTGGCGTGAATATAAAGATTGCAAACCAGTTCTTAGTAGGGATTAGTGCAGGTTATAACAACAACTTTAAAGAAAATCAAAAAGGTTTTCTGGATGCCGGTATAGGAGTCTATTATTTATTTGGTGCATCCGGAAAAGATAAGCCACTTAGTATGAGGAAATTGAATAAATTGGATAGTGATGGTGATGGTATTCCGGATATCAATGATGAATGTCCACATACTGCCGGTGTTGCAGCATTTAATGGCTGTCCTGATTCCGATAATGATGGTATCCCTGATTATATGGATAAATGTCCAGATCAATCCGGGCCAAAGACTACCATGGGTTGTCCTGACAAAGACGGAGACGGCGTTCCTGATAATGAAGACAAATGTCCTGATATCGCAGGAGATGCGAAATATTTTGGATGTCCTTTTGTGGATTCAGATGGAGATGGCGTTCCGGATAATGAAGATCTTTGTCCTGAGGTTAAAGGATTGGTAAGGTTTAAAGGTTGCCCTGATACTGATGGTGACGGCGTGCCTGACAATATTGATAAATGCAAAGACAAAGCAGGTACAATTGAAGCATTTGGTTGTCCTGACACGGATGGCGATGGCATTCCTGATTATGAAGATAAATGTCCAACAGTAGCCGGTGTACCTGAATTGAAGGGTTGCCCTGCCGCCAATCAAGCAGATATCAACATCATGACCAATGCTGCGAGAAATGTAACTTGGAATAACAATGCTTTTGCTCTTAGTTTTGCTTCTCAAAGTGAGTTGGATAAGGTTGCATCAGTCTTAAAGAAAAATAAAAAGTATATGCTTACGGTTACAGGATATTCTGATGAGAATACACCGGCAGGTGAGGTAACAGAGCTAAGTCAATCCAGAGCAGAAGAGGTTAAAACATATCTCATTAGTAAAGGTATTGAGGCCAAACGAATAACAACAAAGGCAGGTAAACTTCCGGTTATTTCTACCAGAAGGGTATTGTTTGATTTGAAATAAATAATTTATTAAGCACACCTAAATTTTATTGTTTCTATGACGCATGATAAGGTCATCATATTAGATTGTGGGTCCCAGTACACCCAGCTTATAGCCAGGAGAATCCGGGAGTTGAACATTTTTTGTGAGATATTCCCCTTCCATAAAATGCCTGACCTTTCACCACACATCAAAGCTGTCATCATATCGGGGAGCCCATTTAGTGTGCGTGATGAGAATGCTCCTGATATTGATTACAAAGCATTTATGGGCATTGTCCCAGTATTAGGTGTATGCTATGGGGCACAGTATCTGGCTCAACATGAAGGCGGCAGGGTAGAGCGTAGTGAACAACGGGAATATGGCAAAGCAATGCTTGATATCAAAGAATCAGGCGACCCTATATTTCAAGATATACCCAACTCAACACAAGTGTGGATGTCACATGGTGATTCTATTCTTGAATTACCATCCGGATATATCAACCTTGCAACGACAGAACACAACCCTTTTGCATTGATTAAGAAAGAAAATGCAGCAAATGAGGCGCCTGTATATGCGTTTCAGTTTCATCCAGAGGTGACACACAGCACTCATGGACTGCAATTTCTGACAAATTTCTTAATTCATATAGCGGGAATTAATGCAGATTGGACACCCAACACCTTTATTGAAGATTCTATTGAGGAGTTGAAGAAAAGTATTGGTAATGAAAAAGTCCTGATGGCATTGTCAGGAGGAGTGGATAGTACAGTTGCTGCAACATTATTGCACAAAGCTATTGGTGAAAATTTGCATTGCTTTTTTATTGACAATGGGTTGTTGCGTAAAAATGAGTTTGATAATGTGCTCAATGCATACAAGGTACTTGGGTTAAATATTCGAGGTATCGATTCGAAGTCCTATTTTTACGCTGAATTGGCAGGTAAAGAAGAGCCGGAAGCGAAAAGGAAGGCCATCGGAAAAGCATTCATTGATGTCTTTGAAGAGGAAGCCGGCAAACTTGGCGATATAAGCTGGCTTGGTCAGGGTACGATTTACCCTGATGTTATAGAATCTGTTTCAGTACATGGTCCCAGCGTAACCATTAAGTCACACCACAATGTGGGTGGGTTGCCGGAGCATTTGAAATTGAAAATAGTAGAGCCTTTGAGGATGCTGTTTAAGGATGAAGTACGCCGTATCGGTCTTGCTTTGGGACTTCCTGAACAGTTTATTCATCGACATCCCTTTCCTGGCCCGGGACTAGGAATCCGCATTTTGGGTGAAATAACTTCTGAAAAAGTACGTATTTTACAAGAAGCAGATGATATCTTTATCTCCAAGTTGAGAAATTCTGGCTTGTATGATGAGGTATGGCAGGCAGGCGTGATTTTACTTCCGGTAAGATCTGTTGGCGTAATGGGAGATGAACGAACCTATGAAAATGTGGTTGCTTTGAGAGCCGTAAGCAGCACGGACGGAATGACAGCAGAATGGAGCAAATTGCCGTATGATTTTCTTGCCGAAGTATCCTCTGAAATTATCAACAAAGTGAAGGGTATCAATCGCGTAGTATATGATATTAGTACCAAGCCTCCCGCAACAATTGAGTGGGAATAAGTGTTGTAATTAAATAAAATTTCCACATTACCGACACATGTTAAGATATTATATATGTATTGTTATTAGTTTTTTCTTTTTTAGTTCATGCTTTTTTCAACAAAAAGTGGTGAAAAATGAACCAATGGAAAATAAGGTACCAATACCGGAGAAAAAGGAAGAAATATTGGTTGAAAGGCTTCCTGATTCGCCTTCTGAGACAAAAGTTGGTGAATCCAAACATGCCGAACAAAATAGGGACACTTTGCCGGTTGTTATATCCCCACAGACTAAGATTCCAAATTCCGATAAAATTAAACCAATACGCCATCAGCCTTTCAAAGTTGTAGTTGCATTACCATTGGATGGAAGTTATGGGGTCAATCGTTTTGCAGAATTCGTCAATGGATTACTGATAGCCAATCAAATATCAAATTCAGACGTACTCAATAAGATAAAAATAGATGTTGTAAATATAGGGAATCAGAATACTGAGTTGGAACTGGAGCAATTTGAGCCCATTAAAAAAGCAAATTTACTTATAGGTGGCTATCAGACCAGCCAAATTAAAGCACTTTCAACGATTGCTCTGTCAAAGAAAATCCCATTTATTTCATTGTGGAACACATCAGAAGATATTGTTCAGGATAATCCCCTCTATATCCAACTAAAGCCGTCGCTTACAGCATATTGCAATGCAATTAGTGATTATATTAGTCACAATATCAGACCAGCTTTGGCTATCATTTTACTCGAAAGTAGAGATTCTAAAGATGTAGTAACATCATCTGCATTTGAATCAATGTACACATTTCAACATACACCTTATAAAGTCATGTATGGCAGCGATATAATAGATTGGAAAGTAATATTTGATGCTAACTCTTCGGTTGTTGTCAATATCCCCAATTGGGATAATAAAAGCTTTGTTTTCAGTGCTTTGAAGCAAATCATTGAAGCTAAAAAGGATAAAAATGTTTTAGTAACCGGAATGCCGCAATGGATGTCCTGGGATCAGGTTGATTTTTCGGTGTATGAAAAGGTTAACTTGATAATTCCCTATTTTAATAATGTTTCTACCGGATTGATTACAACAGAAATATTTAATAAGCATTATTTTGACAAAAATGGAACTTGGCCGACAGCTGAATCTTATTATGGTTTTGATGTTTTTCAAATGATAAAGAAAGCAGGTTTGGTAAACTTTGAAGGAGAAAGTCTGAATCCCGCATTGGATTTGTCAGGCCAGTATTTGTCTTACTATAAAATCATGCCTTCTATGAAGTCGGATATAGAAGGTAATTCCAAGCTATCCTATTTTCAAAATGTATATTTAACCATTCAAAAATTTGAAGGAGGTCGTTTTGTCCCAGTTCAATAAATATGTTTCAAAAAACCCATTTACCGGTCAACTTATTCAAGAGTTTTCCAACTGGAGTCACCAAAGAATCCACGAATCCATACAACTGTCCCGAAAAGCATACCTAAATTGGCGTGATACGGATATTGAGCAACGGAAGAAATTCCTTTCTACCTTAGCGGCCTACCTTCGTATGAAAGTCGATGATTGGGCTGTTGTCATCACCAGTGAGATGGGAAAGCCACTCGGCCAAAGCAAAGCTGAGATTTTAAAGTCAGCCAGACTATGCGACTATTATTACCAACAATTAGAACGGTTGTCTGCTGACCGTATTATTCCTATGGATGGCAATCGGTCTGGCATTGTAAAAGTACAACCGCAAGGTGCAGTACTTGGGGTGATGCCTTGGAACTTTCCCGTGTGGCAGGCCATTCGCTTTGCAGTGCCGGTTATCAGTGGCGGAAATGTTGTATTGTTGAAGCATGCACAGAATGTTGGAATCACAGCAAGTTTGATTGAAGATGCCATACAGTATGCTACAGGTATGGAAGGTGTTTTGATCAATACCTATGTATCCCATGAAGATGCGTCACTCTATCTTTCAAATGACCATATTATAGGTACCTCCTTGACAGGTAGTGAAAGAGCAGGTGTTGCAATAGGGCAAATGGCGGGGATGAATATCAAAAAAACCGTCATGGAGCTCGGTGGCAGCGATGTTTACATCGTATTAAAAGATGCCGATTTCAACTTATCAGTACAGACGGCTGTCAAGGCAAGATTGAATAATAATGGTCAAACCTGTATAGCGGCCAAAAGATTTTTTATCCATTCTGATATTTTCAATGATTGGTGCGAAGCATATTCTGATTTGATGAATCAATCAAAAATTGGAGACCCGATGGATTTGACCAACAATCTTAGTGGACTTGCACGTGCTGATTTGGCGCAAACACTAGCTATACAAGTTGAAAAAACAGTTGAAATGGGCGCAACTAAATTGGTAGAAGGAGGAATAGATAGAGATAATCCTTCAATTTACCACCCTGAGGTGTTAGTGTCAATACACGAAAATAGTCCGTTGGCTCAAGAAGAGACTTTTGGTCCGGTGGCAGCACTATTTCCATTTGTGGATGAAGAAGATATGCTTAAACGTGTCAATGCCAGTAGATACGGTCTTGGGGCGAGTATATGGACACAGGATAACGCTTATGGGATAAAGTTGGCCGAAAAAATTGAGGTCGGGTCGGTAGCTGTCAATCAGATGATGAGCAGTGATCCCCGGTTGCCATTCGGTGGTGTTAAAAAATCGGGATTTGGTAGGGAGATGAGCAGTGAAGGCTTTCTTGAATTTCTCAATATCAAAACCATCATCGCCGACAATGAATGAACGTAGAAAGCAGAAGTTTGAAGAAGTAGCTCAAAAATCACAGCTCTCCTTGACGGTGGTCTTGGAGAATGTCCACGATCCTTTGAATATTGGTGCTATACTCAGAACATGCGATTCAGTGGGAATTCGGAAGATCTTTGTCATCAATGATACCGGCGATAAAAAATATAAAAGGCTTACCCTCGGGAAACGAAGTTCTATGGGGACGCGAAAATGGGTCGATGTATTGTATTTTCATGACCTTGATATTTGTATTCAGGAAGTTCGAAAAGATTTTGCACAGATTCTGGGGGCGGCTATAGGGCCATCGTCAAAAAGCTATTTGGAAACGGATTATACCGGTTCTGTTGCTCTAATGATGGGCAATGAGAAGGAAGGGTTGTCTCATGAGGCTTTAAATCATTGTGATGCTCTCATTAAAATTCCTCAAGTAGGAATGGCTGAAAGTTTAAATGTTTCTACTGCTACGGCGATTATCCTGTATGAAGCATATAGGCAGAGATTCAAAGTCGGCAAATACGATGTCAATCCGGATTTGTCACTCAAAGAAAGTACAAGGTTGCTTGAGTATTTGTATAGCAAAGATGATGACAGGACGCACAATTCGAAGAAGTATAGATTGGATTCTCTTGATGGAATAGAAAGTTAATTGGTTTAAATAAAATATGATATTATTCGGTAAGCTCAACGTATTATTGTTGCATCATACACGAGAAGAAGTAATCTTTATAAATAAAAGTAAGTATGAGTTTGGATTTGCCTGAAGCTTTTGCTATGCGGATGCAGGATACATTGGGCGATCAGTATGATGCTTTTCAACAAGCATTAGCGCTTCCGCCTCCGATTTCTATTAGGTTGAATAAGATGAGAAATATTCAAATTCCGAAGGGGGGCACAAGTTGCCCATGGGAAAAGGACGGATATTATCTTCCATCACGCCCGTATTTTACCTATGATCCTGATTTTCATTCCGGTTCATATTATGTTCAAGAGGCGTCAAGTATGTTGATAGGTAATGTGTTGGAGCAATTGGATAAAAGTAATTGGAAACTGGTCATTGACTTGTGTGCTGCACCGGGCGGAAAGACAACCCACATGTTATCAAAGCTAAAGGAGGATGTTCTGATAATTGCCAATGAAGTGGTAGCTACACGTCTTGGTAGTTTGAAACAAAATCTTATAAAATGGGGATATGGCAATGCCGTTGCAACTATGTATTCAGTTGAAAATATAGCAAATTCGGGCGTTAAGTCGGACTTGTTGCTTGTGGATGCCCCTTGTAGTGGTGAAGGCATGTTTCGAAAAGATGTAGATAGCATAGGACATTGGTCGGTGAAAAATTTAATTACATGTGAGATGCGGCAAAATGAAATACTTTCACATGTTCCCTCTTTGAATAAAGTAGGCGGGTACTTGATATACAGTACATGCACGTATAATCCAAATGAGAACATTCAACAAGTTAATACTTTGATAGAACAAGGTTATTATACCTCTTTAGTTGTAACTCTTGATTCTGACTGGGGAGTAGAGAAAATCGAGAAGGGTAAAGCTATAGGATATCAATGCTATCCGCACAAGGTTAGGGGAGAAGGGTTGTTTTTTGCACTTTTACAGCGAACAGGTAAGGAGTTTCGGGAAAATAAAGTTTCAAAATTTAAGCTGAATGAGCAATTTAAGAGGTTAACAAAGGATATAATCTCAAAGTTGCCGACTTGGTTGCAACATTATCATCACCGGCTTTTGATGGATACGGATTCTACCATATATTTGAATCCTGACCCGGAAGGTTTATATTCGTCAGTTATATCAATGAAGCCTTTATTTACTTTGGGAAGCGTCAAAGGAAAGGAATTTATTCCGGATCATGCACTGGCTATGCTCCATACATTCAAAGCTGAATATCCTCAAGTGGAGCTTACGGAGGAGCAGGCATTAAAATATTTAAAAAAAGAGGCTAATTTTGAATTAAATGTATCCACTAAAGGTTGGTATATTGTGACTTGTAATGGGAATGCACTTGGATTTATCAAAGTCTTGGATCAGAGAATTAATAACTATTTCCCAAATAATATGAGAATATTGAAATAGGTTGGATAGTTCTGCATTTAGCATTCGAGGCTTTCCATAGCCGAAGAGCGCCTATATTGGGGCGATCCAATGTACGAATTGCTTCAATGATTTTATAATAAATTAGAAAGAATGATAGATTTAATATCAGAAAATGTTGAATCGGGATTTGATTTTGGCTTATCTATCGTATAAAATTCTTACCATTCCGTGAATATATTCTTCTTCCACATTATTGTGCAGAATTTGGACTTTACCATCCGGGCTGACACCCTTCAAAATGCTTTCAGATATATCTCCATTGATGTGTTGTAGGCTTATTCGTTGGTTTCGTTTGTATAGGGCATTATTATATTCATTTAAAATTAAATCGTATTTTCCGGCTTTCAGGAGAAGATAGTATTTTTCAAGCCACTCCATCAGAATTTGGGAGACATTGTCTAAATCAAAGTGATGTTTGGTGCATAGTTCAAGCGAGGTAGCTTTCCATTGGAGCAGACCGAATGATGTTTGATTGACATTAAGGCCTATGCCCGAGTATGCTCTTTGGATATTGTTTTGCCTTAATTGTGTTTCAATAAGTATGCCGGCGATTTTGGAGTGATTGACCATGATGTCGTTGGGCCATTTGATGGAAGTTGATTTGCCGGTAAGGTTTCTGACAGTCGTTTTTACCGCCAAAGCGACTGCCATAGATAGGTAGAAATGTTTTTGGGCTGCCAAAAAGGCAGGTAAAAAAAGGCAACTAAGTGCTATGTTTTGGCCTTCCATGCTTTCCCATGAGGAGTTACGCTGACCATATCCATTTTCTTGATTGTATGACAAAATAACGCTTCCTTCAATCGGACTGGAATTTGCATAGAGATTCATGAGAAAAGTTTGTGTGGAATCGACTTGGGGTAAGATTCTAAGAACTTTTCCTACAAAAAGTGTGTTTGGATAGATACTCACAAAGATACAATTTGTTATTTTGTGCAATATTAGCATTTATAATTTAAAAAAATAAAATTTGGAAGCAACCAAAGGATTGAATGTTGACATCGAAGATGGTGTATTGGCCGATTTAATCATTGACGCAATTAGGGATATTAAAGGAGAAAATATTATCAAAATTGATTTAAGAAAGGTGAAAGATGCTCCATCACAATATTTTGTAATTTGTGATGCGGAATCTTCCGTTAAAATAAATGCTATAACGAATAATATACATAAACGTGTTTATGCTGAATTGGGATTAAAACCGGGGCATATGGAAGGTGGGCCGGCGGCAAAATGGAATTTAATTGATTATATGTCTATCATTGTACATATCTTTTATCCTGAGACAAGGGCATTTTACGATTTAGAAGGTTTGTGGTCAGATGGAGATTTCACAACATTTGATAGCCTTTAACTATTTAATAAAAAGACAATATAAAATTTAATGGAAGACAACAATCCGAATATTAATCCGGAGAATAACAATAAGAATAAGAAAAATGTAAAAATTAATTCTTATTGGATATATGGCGCAGTCATCATGTTATTGATATTGGGTCAGCTACTACTTTTCCCTGCCGGTTCTAATTCTAAAATTAGCTTTGATCAGTTGAAAACATATACTGAAGCTGGTGATGTACAAAAAATCAATGTGGTAAATGAGACTGTGGCAGAAGTGTTTATTAAAAAGGAAAGTCTATCGAAATATCCGGAAGCCACAAAGACGACTTTCTCTGATGCCCAGCCCAATTTTACGATGGAAATTGGTTCTTTGGACAATTTTCAGAATAAATTTGATAAAATCAACGATAGCTTGGCAGCGGATAAGCGTGTAGAATTGACGTTTGAACGAAAGACTAATGTTATTGGAACTATTTTAGGATACTTGTTGATGCCCATTATTTTCATTGCCTTGTATTTCTTTCTGATGCGTCGGGTAAGTGGAGGCGCTGGTGGGCCTGGTTCACAGATATTCAACATAGGTAAATCAAAGGCGCAATTATTTGAAAAAGACTCTAAGGTTAATTTGACCTTTGCTGATGTAGCCGGATTGGATGAGGCTAAAGAAGAAATAATGGAGATTGTGGACTTTCTCAAAAATCCGAAGAAATATACTTCTCTGGGAGGAAAGATTCCTAAAGGTGTGTTGCTTGTAGGTCCACCGGGAACGGGAAAGACATTATTGGCCAAAGCCGTTGCCGGTGAAGCCAATGTGCCATTTTTTTCAATGTCGGGAAGTGATTTCGTTGAAATGTTTGTCGGGGTAGGAGCAAGTCGTGTTAGAGACTTATTTAAACAAGCAAGAGAGAAAGCACCTTGTATCATCTTTATCGATGAAATAGACGCTATCGGAAGGTCTCGTGGAAAGAATAATTTTCAAGGAGGCAATGATGAAAGGGAGAATACACTCAATCAGCTTTTGGTTGAGATGGATGGATTTAGCACTGATAAAGGCGTGATCCTGATGGCAGCAACGAATAGGGCAGATGTATTGGATAATGCCTTACTTCGTCCCGGACGATTTGACCGACAGATCGGCATAGATCGACCTGATATGAATGGTCGAGTGCAAATATTCAATGTTCACCTTCGTAGTATCAAATTGAATGAAGACGTGTCCAGTGTTGCTTTAGCTGAGATGACGCCCGGCTTTGCAGGAGCAGATATAGCCAATGTGTGTAATGAAGCCGCTTTAATTGCCGCAAGACGCAATAAGACTTCGGTGGACATGTCAGACTTCAACTATGCTTTAGATCGAGTTATAGGTGGGTTAGAGAAGAAGAATAGCCTGATTTCACCTCGGGAAAAGGAAATTATTTCATACCATGAGGCCGGACATGCTGTATGCGGATGGTATCTTGAACATGCATCACCATTGGTTAAAGTTACCATCGTACCGCGTGGTATAGGTACTTTGGGGTATGCTCAATATCTACCAAAGGAAGAATATATTACCAGGACTGAGCAGTTGTTAGATAGAATCTGTATGACTTTTGGTGGAAGGGCAGCGGAAGAAATTGTCTTTGGTAAAATTTCTACCGGAGCACAAAATGACCTGGATCAAGTGACAAAATTGGCATATAGCATGGTTACAGTCTATGGTATGAATAAAAATGTGGGAAATGTTTCTTTCTATCAGATGAGTAGCGACTCTTTCCAAAAGCCATTCTCAGAGCAGACTTCCTCTATGATTGATGAAGAAGTCCGAAGGTTGTTGGATCAACAATATCAACGATGTGTGGAATTGTTATCCGGCAAAAGAAAAGAATTAGAATTGCTTGCCCAAAAGTTGTTGACAAAAGAAGTCCTTCAGAAGGCTGATGTAGAGAGACTCTTGGGGCCACGACCATATAAGGATGAAGCTGAATTGTTGCACCCTGAGTTGCGCAAAGATGCTGCTCCGATCAATGATGAAGGGTCATCAATGCCAGCAACCGTTTAGTTGTTGAATGGCTGAATTCAGCGATATATTTGATTCCCCTATCGGTAAGATACGCATCAAAGCAACCGATAAGGGAGTTTCATTTTGTGACTTTTGGGAAGGCGATATAGAGGACAAAGTAGCTATCCCAAATGTATTTACAATTCAAGCTATGGAATGGTTAGATGCTTTCTTTTCTAACCAGACTTTACCTCCAATAGAATTAGATTTGACCGGAACCGATTTTCAAATAAAGGTTTGGCAAGAGATTAGTAAAGTAAGTTACGGAGAGACTATTACGTATAATGAAATAGCATTATCTATTCCCGGCTCATCTGCTAGAGCTGTTGGGACTGCAACAGGAGCCAATCCGGTTTCAATTATTGTTCCTTGTCATAGAGTTGTTGGCTCTGACGGTAAGTTGCACGGATATTCAGGAGGGATAAAAAGAAAAATATGGTTATTGGCATTTGAAAAGGGAGATTCCTTATTTTTGCCGGATGTATAATTCAATTCTAAAGCCTTTTCTCTTTACAATGCAACCTGAAAGGGCTCATTCTTTTGCTATGAAGTCCGCAAAATGTTGCCTCAATATGCCTTTTGGCAGCTTTCTTCTAAAAACTTTAGCTGGGCATACGGTCGAAAAACCTACCAAAGTAATGGATATTACTTTTGACAACAAAGTAGGATTGGCCGCCGGATTTGATAAAGACGGTGAATATATTGAGGTTCTAAAATTACTTGGATTTGGATATATTGAAGTTGGTACCATTACTCCGAGGCCACAACCGGGAAATCCAAAGCCTAGACTCTTTCGGCTAAAAGAAGACCAAGCTTTGATCAATAGAATGGGATTCAACAATAAAGGAGTCCATAACTTTGCTGAAAACATCCGTCAGATTCATCCGGATCGGCGACCTGTTATTGGCGGCAATATTGGTAAGAATAAGGATACCCCCAATAGTAGTGCGTGGATGGATTATGTGTATTGCCTCAAATACCTGCATTCTTTGGTTGATTACTTTACCATTAATCTTAGTTCACCGAATACTCCGGGGCTTCGAGCCTTACAGGAAAAAGAACCTCTGATAAAAATATTATCTGAAGTTCAGAACTTTAATCAAGGATTGAAAACGCCTAAACCATTGCTTCTGAAAGTGTCTCCAGATAACTCAAAACAAGTTTTAGACGATATAATATTAGTGACACAGGAATGCGGTCTAACAGGTGTTATCGCCACCAATACGACCATTGAAAGAAATGGCTTGAGATCAACACAAATGGAATTGGAAGAAATAGGTGGAGGCGGATTAAGTGGAGTGCCGCTGCGTGAAAAGTCACTTGATATGGTGAAATACCTACATACCGGATTACCTTCCTCTATGACGATAATAGGGGTGGGAGGTATATCCAATCATGATGATTATAGAAAGATGCTGGATGCCGGTGCTGATTTAGTACAAATTTACACATCCTTTATATATCAGGGGATTTCAGTAGTGAAGAAAATATTGGAAAGTAGATAATGGAAGTTGTATCAAGTCTTCAGATATTAATTCGATGAAAGGAAAGTCTCGTTTCAATCAATCAATATACATTGTCTTACTATACAGGATTGGCATTGTAATGGTTTTATTTATGTTGTGTCGTCTTCTATTTTACCTGTACAATAGAGACTTATTCTCGGGAATACATATTGCGGATGCTGTATCCATTGCCAAAGGTGGTTTGGTGTTTGACTTGGCTGCCATGTTTTACTTCAACATTCTTTTTATTTTGCTTTCTCTTTTGCCCCTTCCTTTTATCGATAAGAGTTGGTATCAAAAGATATTAAAAACTGTTTTTTTTGTAACCAATTCTATTGCAATTCTCACCAATTGTATCGACTTTATCTATTATCGTTTTACTTTGAAACGTACGACCAGAACAGTCTTTGAAGAATTTAGCCATGAAACGAATAAAGCCGGACTGGGCAAGGATTTTGTGTTAGATTATTGGCATGTTATAGTAATTTATTTTATTTTGATATTTTTTATGTGGTGGTTGTACCGCCAGGTAAGTGTTAAGTCGATAGTTAAGAAAAAGTGGTGGTTTTATCCGACAACTTTAGCTGCTTTGGTACTAAGTGCAACGCTGGCTGTAGGTGGGATTAGAGGAGGATTTAAGCATAGTACTCGTCCCATTACCTTGTCCAATGCAGGTGAATATGTGCAAAAGCCGGAACACATCAGTCTTGTGTTAAATACCCCATTTTCTATAGTGAGGACATGGAATAATGTAGAGTTGGAGTTGATACAATTTTATTCGGATGGAGAGGTGGAAAGAATATATTCTCCTTTGCACCATAAAGAGGTGATAGATGGGCAAAAATTTGATAAAAAAAATGTTGTAATCATCATCCTTGAAAGTTGGGGAAAAGAGGCTGTAGGAAGCTATAATAAAGATTTGGATGGCGGAACATATCGTGGTTATACGCCATTTTTTGACTCATTGATGCAGCATAGCTTAGTATTTGAAAATTCATTTGCCAGTGGAAGAAAGTCTATTGATGCAATTCCCTCCTTGCTTGCAAGTATTCCAAATGGTCAGGAACCCTTCGTTCTTACTCCTTATGTTGTCGATAGTATCCATAGTTTACCCTATTTGTTGCAAAAGGAAGGCTACGGTGCAAGCTTCTTTCATGGTGCGCCCAATGGGTCGATGGGGTTTATGGCGTTAACAAAGCTTTTGGGTATAAACAACTATTATGGGAAAAATGAGTATAACAATGATAGAGACTATGATGGAATATGGGGGATTTGGGATGAACCTTTCTTTCAATATTATGCGAAAACATTGAGTACCTTTAAACAACCCTTTTGCAGTGCTATTTTTTCAGTATCATCACACCATCCATTTATAGTGCCGGATAAGTATAAAAATACCTTTCCCAAAGGACCAATCCCTGTTTTAGAGTGCATTGGTTATACAGATATGGCATTGCGGAAGTTTTTTGAAACAGCTTCCAAACAGGATTGGTTTAAAAATACCATTTTTGTAATAAGTGCTGACCATGCGACAGAAACTTTTCACCAGGAATATAAAAATGCATGGGGGGAGGTCGCAATTCCATTAATTATATATCAACCCGGAAATGAATCGTTGAAAGGTACATCTAACAAAATTATTCAACAAATTGATGTTATGCCCACTGTATTGCGCATGATGCACTATCCTAAGCCCTTTGTAGCTTATGGAAAAAATGTATTGGACAGCAATTTACTAAATTTCGCAGTGAGTTATGGTGGAGGATACCGATGGATTGAGGATGATTATTTGCTCTTCTTTGATGGTAAAAATGCTAAAGGTCTATTTAATTATAAAAAGGATAGATTGTTTCAAAATAATTTGGTGGCAACATTTCCGGAGCAAGTAAAGAAAATGGAAACAAATGTAAAGGCCTTTATCCAGCAATATAATAATCGCTTGATTCGCAATCAATTAACATACCCAAAGTAATGTAATGAATTAATATAATTAGTATAATATTATTATATGCTGAATGTTAGGTATTTATAAATATAATATTAAAGTAATACACATTCAATTAAAAAGGAATATTTACTGCTGAATATATTCGAAAAAGTGCTTCTTCTTTTACCATTAATAACTGCATGAGGTTTTTATTATTTTCAAATCAATCATTTCAATTATAAAATTTCGAACAGATTTCTTATCTTGTATTTTTATTGTTAAAATAAAAGAATGATGGATTCTCCAAGACTTCTTTGGCAACCGAGACCGGAAGATGTCAAAGAAAGTAATTTGTATCGATATCAGCATTATATCTGCAAGGAATACAACATAGAACTTAATAGCTATGATGATCTGTGGATATGGTCAAATGAACATGCTGATTTGTTTTGGTCCAGTTTGTTCAAATACTTCGAGTTGGTATATGAAGGAGACTTAGAGCCTGCATATACCGGTGATGTCATGCCGGATATAATATGGTTTGATAACATTCGACTAAATTTGGCAGAAAACTTAACCCGATATAGTAAAGAGGATAAGATTGCCTTAGTAGAAACGGATGAAAGCGGTGGAAGCCGTAGTTATTCGTGGGGTGAGTTGTTGTCAATAGCCGCAACTATACAACAGCAATTATATGAATGGGGCTTGGTGGAAGGTGATCGGGTATGTGGTGTTTTACCCAATAATTGTTATACCACAGCGGCCTTTTTGGCTGTTAGTGCAAGTGGCTTTATTTGGTCATGTTGTTCACCAGAATTTGGTGTAGAAAGCATTTTGGATCGTTTTGGTCAGGTCAAACCTAAGGTTTTGCTTTGTGTTGATCAGTATTCGTATGGCGGAAAAAGCTTTACTTTAAAGGATAAAACCGTTAAGTTGGTCGAAGGCCTTGATTCAGTTGAATTTGTGCTGAATTTGAGCATGGAAAGGGGCGAATCTGAAATAAATCAAACTTGGATTTCTGACTTTGACACTTCTGTTCATAAGAAGTTGAAATATAACAGGGTTTCCTTTTCAACTCCATTGTGGATTTTATATAGTTCCGGAACTACGGGAATTCCAAAGGCTATTACTCATTGCCATGGTGGAGTTTTATTAGAATTGCAAAAGTATCATGCCTTTCACAATAATGTAAAGCCGGGTGAGATGTTTTTCTGGTATTCAACAACAGGCTGGATGATGTGGAATTACCTTCATGGTGCATGGTTGATGGATGCCAAAGTATTATTGTATGATGGAAGTCCCGGTTATCCTGAAGTTGATTTTTTGTGGAAGTTGGCAGAGAAATTTAAGATAAATCATTTCGGAACGAGTGCCCCATATATCATGGCCAATAAGAAGGCCGGACTTGAACTTGGAAAAAAGCATGATTTGTCACTACTTAAGTCTATTGGTTCAACCGGATCGCCCTTGCCATCTGAGGGATTTGACTATGTATATGAATCAATAAAGCAAGATGTCTGGTTGTGCTCAATGAGTGGAGGAACAGATGTATGTACTGCCTTTGTCGGTGGGAATCCGACCTTGCCTGTGTATGAGGGCGAAATTCAAAGTCGTGCATTGGGATGCTCATTATATTGCTTGGATGAAGCCGGAAATAAAGTATATGATCAAGAAGGCGAAATGGTAATAACGCAGGCAATGCCTTGTATGCCTATTTATTTTTGGAATGATGAAGGAAAAGAACGCTATCAGGATAGTTACTTTGGAATGTATCCGCACCTTTGGCGTCATGGTGATTGGATAAAAATTACCCCAAGAAATGGTATCATTATTTATGGTCGATCTGATGCAACATTGAATAGGCAAGGAATACGGATCGGAACGAGTGAAATCTATCGAGGCGTAGATCATATTCCGGAAGTTCTCGACAGCCTAATTGTGCATATAGAAAAAGGAAATGGCGATCATTGGATGCCACTATTTGTTATTTTACAAGAAGGTGTTTTACTAAATGACGACATCAAAAAAAGAATCAATAAGCAATTGCGCACTGATTATAGTCCTCGCCATGTTCCTGATGAAATTATTCAAGTGACCGGTATTCCCTATACTTTAAGCGGAAAAAAGATGGAGAATCCAATAAAACGACTCCTTTCAGGCATTCCACCTGAAAAATGTTTCAATCCTGATACAATTCGAAATCCGGAAAGTCTTGAATATTTTTATGCTTTGGCAAAGAAATTGAAAGATTCTTAAAGTAATCTACTTTCGATGAACTTTTGTTTATAATATTCGTTTAAATAAATAATGTTAAGAAAAAGATATTCAGGTGATTATATTTATATTATATAAAGGATTGCATGTTTTAATAGTATCCTAAATAATCCGAGTTTTCTGAAAGTAATGAATTGAAAATCCAATAATGAAAAATTAAACTAAAATTTTACCAAAATGGGAATTTCAAGATCAAATAATGGTATATTATTATCTTTGCAAAAAAATATTGAGATGAGATTTTCGTTGAATTTGATAGTAATTATTGCCTTAATGGGTTTCATTGTAGCTTGTAAAACAGATCCGAAAGTTGCAAATACTGCAACAACTATGGGTAAAGCTGCTCCAAATGAAAACCCGAATGGTGTATATTTAGATTATAATATTCAAGATGTGGGAGCTATTCCACGTGATATTCCAAAGACGGTAACTGTTGTTATTCATAATAATAAACCTGATTCAATTCAAATAACTGGAACACCTACAACGTGTGATTGTATGACCATTGGATTGCAGAAAAAAGTCATCCCATCAGGAGATACAGCCCAGATGCAAGTCACATACAATGCCCGTATCCCGGGATTATTCGAGAAAGACGTTTATGTAGATTTTATTGGACAGGATTCCACGATGCGTTTTACGATGAAGGGACACGTTAAGCAATAAGCTTTTATGGAATCAATCAATGAATTCAAAACGAACGATTTATTTGATTAGATGAAAGAATTCAGATTGTTGTTGCTGGTTTAATAATAATTCGTGTTGAAACTTTGGATATCTATAGGTCTTTATACTGCATTGCTTAGCAAATAAAGGATTTGTATATTTGTTTTGTACAATATTAGAATTGACGCAAAGGATTATTTGAAAAAAATAATTACAATAATTTTTAAATTTGCTTGTTTATTTCAAGAATGGTTTTACATTTGCATCTCATTTAGCGGGTGTGGCGAAATTGGTAGACGTACCAGACTTAGGATCTGGCGCCGCGAGGCATGGGGGTTCGAGTCCCTCCACCCGCACTTACTTAAACTGCTACTGTAAAGCAGGTGTATTTCAAATTTAACCCATAATAGATAAAATTTATTTCGTGAATTATTTTGCTTTATAGAAGTAAAGGTATCTATTTGCTATCTTCTTCATCATTACATTTATTTCCTTTGTACAGTCAGTTAAACTCAATTTCCGCATTTGGTAAATACGGAATTTGGGTTCAATAACAGAAAGAGGAATCCAGAATGGGTTGAAATAATTATTCCTTCTATACGTTCCAGTTTTTTTGCGCAGATACATTTTTTCTTGGTTTGTAGATACTGTTTAAAAAAGTGTGTAAAGCCCAAAAAATAAGATTTTTGTAATTGAATAAAAAAAACAAAAAGATATGGACTTTACACAAGAACAAATTTCAGAGTTATTAACAACAATAGCAAATAAAA
>Ga0209572_1000759_pt1 | contig 36687 bp, 56 predicted proteins | sample EBPBio232012_DNA_FD_185867 | JGI IMG/M metagenome (GOLD analysis project Ga0209572, IMG submission 185867) | Wastewater treatment Type I Accumulibacter community from EBPR Bioreactor in Madison, WI, USA - Reactor 1_1/23/2012_ DNA (SPAdes)... | ecosystem: Engineered > Bioreactor > EBPR >...
TTTTGGGGTCTGGAAAGGTATGCTGCACCGTCATAGAGGCTGCTCTAGAAGGCTAAAAACTAAAATGCTACGGAGTTTATTTGCTGGAGAACAGGGGTAGGTACCAACCATTTTTTTGGATTAGGCCACTTTTTTCCGAGAACCTGATCTCGGATGTCAGTTATCGTCCTGTGGTTGACCCCAGCCAGGCGCGCGGTCCCGCTCACGCTTAGGCCCCGCATGCTCATTAGGTCTGCCAGCGTTGGCCTACCTTCCTGATTATTCACGTACTCACTCCTTTGTTGAGGGGAAGTCCTTCTCTCATTATAGCACATTACTCTATAAAAAGCAAGCCAGCTTAGCCACTACTTGCAACTGGGCACTTTTACTCTATAATTAGCTTCATATATGTGGCGCAGGAAATTATTGAGAAGTGTAACAAGTAAATCAGATAAAGTGGTGGGGCAAGGAGCCTAACGTGGCGAAAGAGCATACACGCAATGTACTGTTTGACAAGACTTTTAAAGAGCCGGCTATCATCAGCTGGTCAGAGCTTAGTTCGCCCAACGAGGCAAACTGGCGTTGGTGTAAAATTGGGTTCGGGCTGGCACGCAGGGCAGTACGTTGCTTCCAAGAGTCGCTAGGCGACGGCGAGCTGTCCGCACCCATGGCCGCCGGCATATCAATAGCTGGTGGCCTACAACTAGCCCTGCCTCCTGCTGATAGCAAGCAGCAGGTGCGCGATCGCCTGATAGCCCACTGGAGCCCAGCCGTACCTGGCACTTTGCATGAGTCTAACCATCTATTTGCCGGCAATTTTGGTAGCACCGGTGTAGGGCCGACGCGGCGCTATTTTACCGATACAGCCAGCATGTGGACGGACTTAGAAATACGGTTAGTTGCTGCTGATTTACCCTACTTTCATCACCTATACTATGCCGCTAACACTAGTATGTGGACCCAGCTAAGTGCGGTGGACAGCAATGAGATTGGCCCGCTGGCTCGCGTGCACAATATGTACGACCAATCATCCAGTGCTAGGCAAACCTACACGGAATGCAGTCTTGTAGGTGCCGAAATCACGCGTTTAATCGAACTGGCTAAAGGTATTGATATCGACAACTACAGTATATTTTTTGAAAACCCGGAATATGCCACTCGTGTTAGATTAGTAGATTCCATCAGGGATGCCCTCGAGAGAGCTAATAGCGAGCAAACCATTGGCTCGTATTGCCTCGCAATGAGTCAACTACCTCCGATTTCGACCGAGGGCGACAGTCTAAACTCATCCGAAATTGAACAACGCATAGACCAACTCTATAGCTTGCAGCGGCAGCTGAGGGAATTGGCAATAGTAGAACTGTCAGCGCGAGACTAGCGGGCTATGGCAGACAACTAGAGAACCCTTCTCTGAGTTACAGCAAGTAACCGAGTGGATTTTGCTGGTACTAAAACAATATGGTATTATGACTCAAACAAGGAGACGGACAGGATGAGCGAAAGAGTAGATGGCGATCTAGGGCAAGCGCTAGATGCCTTAGATGATGCAGGCAGGCAAGTGGTTGAAAGCGATATTGAGGCACAACGACTTGAGGAGTATGCAAATAGACTAAGGACGGTGCCGCGTGGGGTGCGAGATGATCTATACGCTGCGGCCGTACAAGTACTATTGCTAGAGAATGAGGATACAGACGGTATGAGTGGCAGACAAAAGCTAGAAGCAGTGCTAAGGCTGCGCCAGCATAAACCGTCAAATGTGATTAGTAGCGAGCGACATAATATGGGCACTATTCTAGAGCGGTTTGATGCACTAGTGCTAGGCCAGCCAGTATTGGGAGAAAAGAATATTACCGACGCACTGTACGGCGGGATACTGCTTAGTGAGCCGTCTGTACAGATAGGCAAACGTGCAGGCGAGGCCACTGTAGATGTTACATTTGACATCAGATATCGCCTACTGAACACTAAGCAGGATGTAGAAAATACTATCACATGCAACCACACAAGGCTAGGTGGCATGATAATAGGGAGCGCCGAGATACAAGCCTACCTGGATGCCTGTCGCTACACAGGTACTAACCAGCACCCAGATGACCGTAGCAACGGCCGTCGTAAGCTTCAGGACGTTCGAAATCGGGTTAACGGTATCGAGCTAACTGAGGGTGGCGAGGGGTATGAATGGGATTATAGCAATGTTGACCACCTGATTGACTTGCTTACACGTAAAGACTCACCAATGACTGGTATTGGTGACCGACCAGGAGATTGGGCATCGATGGAACTCGTACAACTTGAATTGCAAAACGCACAAAATGCTCGTAAAGCTGCGATGCGACGTACGTTACGCAGGGCGTAGCTAGCCCCTGTAACAGATGATACTCTAGCGGATGAGCTTGTATAAGGCCATATGGTATGATTATTTTAATAGATAACTGGGTGGTATATAGGAGCAAGTAATGTCAGAGAAGTTGATAAGCCCGGATGTGGCCGAAGATCTAGTGGCAGAGGTGACAAAAAGAGTAGGGAACGTTGGTAACCGATCAATTGCAATCAGCAAAATAGGTGAGCGCTTTAGCAGAATTAGCATTAGTCGCGGCGGTATCGTTATACCTAACATGTCGTACCGCGAATATCGCAGCCGATCAATGAGCGATTCGCCCCAGGTGGTTTATCAGCCCAATCTAGCCGATATCAGACACCAAGTCGGTGTTACTTCGCAAAGGGGCAGACATCGTTTTGATAACGATGAGCTGGAACTTGACCACGCAGCATCTCGCCGCTATGCACTCATGCTGTCACCAGATGGCGAATGGAGCGGCTACGAGGTTTCCCACGAAACAGAGCATAATTACTGGACTGAACTAACAACATACTACACAGGGCAGGCACGGCCGGCAACTTTGGATGACGCATTGGCAATCCGCACACTACTGACTGCGTTTGATACGTCGTTACAGTACAGGGCGACTGCTGCTACCAATAATATTATTCGAGCGAATAGCCGCTCATAATATAGTATCGCCAGGCTGGATGATGGCGTAGGCGCGCGAAGCTATTAAATGCTTTACAACTACCCCCTTTTACCCTATAATTAAATCCATACGCGCGGCGCGTGTTGATGTTATGTAGTAGATACTCCTACTTACCTAATGCCAGTAGCTCGCGTCGTGAATAATATAAGTAAAGGAGAAATCACCTTATGGCAGACTTTGACCGTTCAAAGCCTCACATCAATGTTGGTACTATGGGCCACGTTGACCATGGTAAGACTACTCTTACCGCTGCGATTACTCACGTACTCGCAAAAAAGCTTCCAAGCGACGTAAACAAACCTAAGAACTACGACGAAATCGACAACGCCCCTGAAGAGCGAGCACGTGGTATTACCATTGCCTCTTCTCACCAGGAATACGAATCTGAAAAGCGTCACTACGCTCACGTGGACATGCCAGGACACGCCGACTATGTTAAGAACATGATCACCGGTGCTGCGCAGATCGACGGTGCTGTACTTGTAGTTGCTGCAAACGATGGTCCACTACCACAGACCCGCGAGCACGTACTGCTTGCTCACCAGGTTGGTGTGCCAAAGATCGTTGTGTTCCTAAACAAGATGGACCTTGCTGACGCAGAACTAGTTGAACTAGTTGAAATGGACGTTCGCGAACTTCTTACTAAGAACGGTTACGACGGCGACAACGCGCCAATCATCAAGGGCTCTGCTACTAAGGCGCTTGACGGTGACGCAGACGCTGAAAACGCTATCATGGAACTTGTTGGTGCTATGGATGACTACTTTGACATCCCACAGCGCGATCTTGACAAGCCATTTCTAATGCCTATCGAAGACGTATTTAGCATCAAGGGTCGTGGCACTGTTGCTACCGGTCGTATTGAGCAAGGTGTTGTTAAGCTGAACGATGCAGTTGAAATCGTAGGCCTAAAGGACACTCAAAGCTCTGTTGTGACTGGTATCGAAGCCTTTAAGAAGAACCTTGACCAAGGTCAAGCAGGCGACAACGCCGGGCTACTGCTTCGCGGTATCGAGCGCGAGCAAATCGAGCGCGGCCAGGTGATTGTAAAGCCAGGTAGCCTTACCCCACACACCGAGTTCGACGCCGAGGTTTACATCCTTAAGAAGGAAGAAGGCGGTCGCCACACTCCATTCTCTAAGGGTTACAAGCCACAGTTCTACTTCCGTACTACGGACGTAACTGGCGAAGTTGAGCTCCCAGCTGACAAAGAAATGGTTATGCCTGGTGACCAGGTGACCTTCAAGGTTAAGCTGCTTGCTCCAATCGCTATGGACAAGGGCCAGGACTTCGCTATCCGCGAAGGTGGCCGCACCGTTGGTGCTGGTGTTGTGACTAACATCACCAAGTAGTTTTACCAACTACTGCAAAATACCCCGGAATTTCCGGGGTATTTTAGTGTTTGGCAGGGCTATTTGCAGCGCAGGTGAACCGGTGCTATGAGGTCGCTTGCGCCCATACGGTGAGCCCTATAGGCTAATAAATCAGCAGTAATAGCGGTATCAGGCGGCAACTGTGGGCCATTGTGCGGTACAATATTGTTACGCTGACCATGGCGATTCAGATATATTTTATCCCATTCGCCTAGAGCGGCCTCGGTATCGGCCGACATAACAGTTTGCGGTCGACCGCCAGCAGAGTAGACGAGTTGAGCCTTGCTGGCAAATTGCTGCGATTGCTGGGGGGTTATGTAGATAATATCCTTGCGGCCAGTATCTAAAACCGACCCTAACACATCACGGCCGTTAATAGACTCGCTACAAATAATAGCACTGCCATGGCCAAGCGACAGTAGGTCGGCCGTGTGGCGCGTATCGCCATCTTGGCTTGCGAACAGAACCAGCTTGTAGCCCAGTTTTTTACACAAGTATTCGGCCAGGCGCGGACTCGTACGCTCTGACTTACAGGCAAAAGCTATTTTGTTGGCGTGGTCAAATACCAGACTGCGGGTGCCGTCTAGCGGCTCGTCCGCCGTGCGCAAATCGATTACACTACCGACCGCAAAATGGTCAGTAATCTCAGGCGGTAAATCACCGGTGATACTATCGCCAGTAGGGTAGCGCACCACAGTGCCATCAGGGTGGTAGCTGGTATGGGTATTTGGCGTAAATACCTCCCCGGGAGTGTTGGATTCGGCCACTATAAGATCGATACCGTGGTCAACTAGCTTGGCGGCTAGATTGCCAAACTGCTGCCTGGCCAATGCTATTTCAGGTAACGTATCACTATCACCACGAAACTCTGGCGGCCGTACCATCAAATAGGCACTAGGCACTGCTGGTGGCTTAGCTACGGGCAATTCTGCTTGCGGCGATCTCCGTCTCCATATCATCTTTCCATTATAGCATATTTATACTATAAAGTCAATTAATATGGTCCCTGGCCTCGCGCAGGCGTATTGACATCATGCCAAAAATTTAGTATAATTGCGAAATTATGAAAGTCGGTGAAGATTGGCTGGCAAGCCGTGAAAAACGGGCGATGGATATAGCTATTGCCGCGGCCGCCTTGCCGCCCAGTATCGCTATTGGGTCACTAGCAGCCGCGGTCTTGTTTGCCGAAACTCCAGGTCGCTCACCGCTGTTCTGGCAGCAAAGGATTGGACACTCGCCCAATGAACTGATTAGTGTGCCGAAGTTGCGCACGCTGCGTGGGGCAATTACCCATAAAAGCTCCGGCGGCTATAACCACCCCGAGGCTACAACGATGGGTAAAATCACCCGGGCTATTCATGTAGACGAACTCCCTCAGCTGGCGCTGGTGCTAGCTGGCAAAATGAGTATTATAGGGCCACGGCCCCACGTGGCGGATTCGCACGAAAAAATAATGGATGAGCTAAGTGCCTCCGAGCAAACCGACTATTTATGGGCTCTAAAAGTTGCCAAGCCGGGGCTTATAGCACCTAATAGTCATCTGCAGCATATAGATGGCAGCGATTTTGCCGATAATGCCGCCACCGGCTTGGCGGTTATAGAATACGCTAGAACAGCCTCACTAGCTACCGACCTCCGCATAATGGCCCGGGGCGCGCAGGCTATGGCCGGTGATACTACCTGGCACTACGCCAGAACATCACATACGTGATGGAGTGGGATGAAGAACGGCCAGGACTTTGGATTAAGCCCTAGTTGCCATACTGTGGCAATGTGATATAATGGGTAGGTAATACAAATTGAGTGGACAACTCAGCCAGAGGTAAGCTAGCGATAGATACTGTTCGAGCCCGAGGTTACCACTCGCCTAATCCGAAAGGACTACATAATTATGGCAGATGCCAACCCAGCCGAAGGCCTACGTATTCGTATTCGCCTAAAGGCATATGATCACAAAGTGATCGACCAATCAGCAAAGCAAATTATCGACACGGCGCTCCGCACTGGCGCAAGCGTTGCCGGCCCGGTACCACTACCTACCCGTAAGAGTACTTACACGGTAGTGAAGAGCCCACACGTATACAAAACCGGTGGCGAATCTTTTGAGATGCGCGTACACAAGCGCCTTATTGACATTACCGCTGCTACGCCAAAGACCATTGATGCTCTGCAAAACCTTAGCTTGCCAGCTGGAGTTGACGCAGAAATCCGCATGTAGGGCTAGACCTTTTTATACTAAAAGAATCCTCCGACACAGGAGGGTTCTTTTAGCTTTTAGATAGAACTACCTAATTATGCACCCTAGGTGCTACTGGCATATTTTCGGTAGCACGCTCTGTAGCATCTATTTGGTCGTAAATAGTCTGCACTTTAATACTGATACTTGTTACCCATATGCCCAGTAATAGCACGATACCTGCCAGAATAAGCCAGTAGAGTGTTTGATGGGTAATACGAAAGGTAAAAAATGCTTCGCTAGACGTGCGGTGAGGATGGAACGAGCGCACAGGCGCCGCAGTAGCTTTAGTAGCAGACGTGCGGGTTGCTTTTGCTGTAGACGTAGCCTTTGCTGGCGCACGCTTTGGTGCTGATTTTTTAGTGGTAGTCTTTCGTGTACCGGATGTGGTTGCCGACTTCTTTGCTGTTGCCATTATAGTTCCTTTAGGTTAGCAATATAATTAGCTCCATTATGCTATACATAAGCGTTATACGCAATACGCTTATGGTATACTAAGGGCTATATGGCATCCGCAAAGAACAGGCAGCGCACCTACGCGCGCAATCGCGTATTCAGCCGACGTGGCAACGAAAACATATATGAAAGCGATGGCACTTACTTTTTAAAGTTAATTGTCTGTTTGCTACTGGGCACATTGTGGCTAAAATTTGGTGCTCCCATCATTGTTGGTGGCGTTACCGTAACCGGTGTGCCAGTAGGCCTGTTGTTTGGCCTGCTACTCATTAGTAAGTTTGAAAAATTCCAGTACAACCGTAAAATTTGGTACGCAATCTTGATTTTAGTAACCGTTGTTAGCTATTTTTTGCCGATGGGTATCGTTCTGTAGCAGAAACCTCGTTTCTCCCTGGTAAAACTCTTGACGGAAACGAGAAAATTTGCTATTATGAAATGGTAACTTATTACGTAATACAAACTTGTTCTCGAGTGAATGGGTAAGTCTGCACGCCAGATACTGCCCGCCACCGAGGATTTTAAATGGGAGCAAAGAGGGCATGAAAGCACTTCTCGGTACCAAAATTGGTATGACCCAAATCATCGGCGAAGACGGTGTTACTATTCCTGTAACCCTGATCCAAGCCGGCCCCGTGACTGTGACTCAGGTGAAGTCTGTCGAAACCGACGGCTACAACGCAGTACAGGTGGCATATGGTGAGGGTAAGAACCTGAGCAAGGCCGTGGCTGGTCACGTTAAGACCGCCGGTGTAACCCCGAAGGAAATTCGGGAATTTGTCATTGACGACTTGGGCGAACTCAAGGTCGGTGACAGTTGGGATGTAACTGAGTTTGAACTCGGTGACACACTAGACGCAACTGGAATTAGCAAGGGTAAAGGCTTTGCTGGTACCATCAAGCGTCACAACTTTAAGCGCCACCGCAAAACGCACGGTGGTAAGGGTAACACGCGTAAGGTCGGTTCGATCGGTAGCATGTACCCGCAAAAGATTTTCAAAGGTAAGCGCATGGCAGGCCACATGGGTGCCGAGCAGGTAACGGTTAAGAACCTTAAGGTTGCTTATATCAGTGCTGCCGACAACCTAATTGGGGTTAAAGGCGCTGTACCAGGCCCTAAGAAGGGCTTAATTGTACTCGGAGGTGCTAAGTAATGGCTGAAACAACAACGCCAGCAAAAGCAACCTTGCCTAAGAGTGTGTTTGCAGTAGAGGTGCCTAACCACCAGCTACTAAAGCTAGCCTACGGTGCGTTCCTTGCGAACGGTCGCCAAGCAAGTGCAACCACACTGCAGCGCGGTGAAGTCCGCGGTGGTGGCAAGAAACCTTGGAAGCAAAAGGGTACCGGCCGTGCTCGTTTTGGTAGCTCACGCAACCCAATTTGGCGCGGTGGCGGTATCGTGTTTGGCCCACGCGGCAACGAAAACTACACGCTAAAGGTGTCTAAAACATCGAAGCTTGTAGCGCTCCGCCAGGCTCTCACTCTTGCTAACCAAGCTAAAAAAATCGTCGTAACCGACGTTAAAACTACTGGCAAGACTGCAGAGATCGCAAAGTTCTTTGCCGCCCAGAAGTTCCATAAGGATGCTAAGGTGCTCATCGTCGTAGACGAAAAGACCCCAGAGCTCATGCGCGCAACCAACAACCTAGAAAATGCCCTTCTAGTGCGTGCTAACTACCTAAGTGTGTATTACATCCTTAATGCTGACCGCATCGTAATAACTCCTGCTGCCGTAAAGGCAGTTGAAGCATGGCTAGGAGGTACGAAGTAATGAAACTTACCATCGTAACCCCACGTGCAACTGAAAAGGCCTACCGCCTAATCACCACCCAAAACACCTACGTGTTTGATGTGCCAGCTAGTGCAAACAAGAATGAGATTGCTGATGCAGTCGAAGCACAGTTTGACGGTACAAAGGTAGCCAGCATCAAAACGCTGGTACAAAACGGCAAGGCCGTACGCTACAGCCGCGGTAAAAACCGCTACCCTGGTACGACAGCCCGCAAAGACACCAAAAAAGCCTACGTTACTTTAAGCGAAGGCAAAATCAAGGTGTTTGAAACCGAAGAAGTAAAAGAAGAAAAGCCAGCAAAGGCAGCTAAGAAAGAGGAGAAGAAGTAATGGCAATCAAAGCTTACAACCCAACTACTCCAGCTCGCCGCGGCATGACTACCCAGGACCTAAGTGACATTACTACCCGTAAGCCACTAAAAAGCCTGACTAAGAGCAAAAAGCAGAACGCTGGCCGCAACAACACTGGCCGTATCACCGTCCGCCACCGCGGTGGTGGTGTACGCCGCCATTACCGCTTGCTAAACCACCGTTTGGCAGCTGGCCTCACCCTTACGGTAGAGGAAATCGAATACGATCCAAACCGTTCGGCACGTATCGCCCGCGTAAAAGACCAGCATGGTCTGTACCACTACATCCTTGCTGATACGCAAATGCTAAAGGGTAAAGAGATTAAGACTGGTGCGGACGCTCCTGTTGAAACCTCTAACCGCATGCCACTAGCCAACATCCCAGTTGGTAGCCAAATCTACGCTATCGAAATCAACCCTGGCAAGGGTGCACAAATGGTGCGCAGCGCCGGTGTAAAAGCACAGCTGATGGCAAAAGAAAACGACTACGCCATGGTACGTATGCCTAGTGGCGAAGTTCGCCGCTTCCGCCTAGAGTGCGAAGCAACCCTAGGGGTTGTTGGTAACGTCCAGCACCAGAACGTCAAGGTAGGCTCAGCCGGCCGCAAGCGCCGCAAGGGTATCCGCCCAACCGTTCGTGGTGTTGTTATGAACGCCGCAGACCACCCACACGGTGGTGGTGACGGTGGTCGCCACGGTAGTGGTAAACCACCACGTACACCATGGGGTCAGCTCACTTTGGGCTACCGCACTCGCCGCCGCAAGTCAACTAACAAGATGATTGTCCGCAGTCGTCACGAAGCTAAGAGGAAGAGGTAATATATGAGTCGTTCACTCAAAAAAGGCCCATATGTCGACGCCAAGCTAGCTGCAAAAGTTGCAAAACTTAGCATCGACGACCGCACGGTTATCAAGACCTGGGCTCGCAGCAGTACGATTACGCCAGATATGGTGGGTCGCACGATTGCTGTGCACAACGGTCGCATGCACGTACCTGTGCTTATTACGGAAAACATGGTTGGCCACAAGCTCGGTGAGTTTAGCCCAACCCGCAAGTTCCGCAAGCACGGTGGAAAGGATAAGAAGTAATGGCAGACACTATATATACAGTGAAAGCGCACATCAAGGGTGTTGACCAGACTCCACGCAAGTTGAGCCTTGTCGCGAGCCTAGTGCGTGGCCGCACCGTTGCCGACGCTTCGGTTATCCTAGATCACACGCCAAAGCGCGCTGCACTGGCTGTTAAGAAAGCAATTCAAAGTGCCGCAGCTAACGCCGTAAATAACCATGGCCTCGACGCAAAAAGCCTGACGATCAGTACTTTAAGCGTTACCGCTGGCCCACGCCTCCGCCGCTACAAGCCGGCATCACGTGGCCGCGCGTTGCCATTTGAAAAGAAATCAAGCCACATCCTCGTAGAGGTTGCCGGTGTAGAAAAAGTTGTTAAGAAGCCTGCTGCAAAGAAGGCTGAAACCGCGAAGGAAGAGGAAAAGTAATATGGGACAAAAAGTAAACCCAATCAGCTTCCGCCTCCAAGTCCACAAGAACTGGAGCTCACGATGGTTCGCCGGCAAAAAAGACTTTGCCAAGTGGCTTGCGGAAGACATCAAGATCCGCGATTTGGTAGAAGCAAAATATGCTTCTCGCCCAACAATCGCTAAGGTAGAAATCGAGCGCAGCGCTAACCTTATCACCATTACCGTACACACAGCTAAGGCTGGTGTGGTTATCGGCCGCGGTGGTGCAGGTATCGCCGAGCTTAAAAAAGATGTTGAAAAGATTGCCAGCCTGCCTGTGCGTATCAACGTCGAGGAAGTTCGCCGCCCAGAGCTAAACGCGAAGCTTGTTGCTGAAAACATTGCTCGCCAGCTAGAGCGCCGCGCTAACTTCCGCCGTGCGGTAAAGATGGCTGCGCAAAACACCATGAACGCAGGTGCCAAAGGTATTCGTATCGAGGTTGCCGGCCGTTTGAATGGTGCTGAGATGAGCCGCCGCGAAAAGACCATTGAAGGTTCTGTACCTTTGCACACACTTCGTGCCGACATCGACTTCCACGCTGCTCGCGCCCTCGGCCCGAACGGCACCGGTATTATCGGCGTGAAGGTATGGGTCTACAAGGGTGAAAGGAGCGACGCGTAATGCTATTACCAAAGAAAGTTCCGCACCGCAAAGTCCGTATCGGCAAAAACGAAGGTAACGCTACCCGTGGCAACTATGTCGCATTTGGCGACTACGGCCTACAAAGCCTTGATAACGAGCGCATTACTAGCCGCCAGATCGAATCTGCGCGCCAGGCAATGACCCGTTACATCAAGCGTGGTGGTAAAATCTGGATTCGTATCTTCCCACACGTACCCGTCACCAAAAAGGCTCTTGGCCTAAAGATGGGTGGTGGTAAGGGTAACCCAGAATACTACGTAGCAAAGGTAAAGACCGGTACTGTACTGTTTGAAATGAAGGGTGTAACCGAAGAAATCGCCCGCGAAGCTATGCGCCTCGCCGGCCACAAACTGCCAGTCCGTACCCGTTTCGTAAAGCGAGAGGAAGCATAATATGGCTGAATCTAAAAAAACCGCAAAGAAGGCTGAAGTAGTGAAAAGCATCGAAGACCTACGTAAGGATTTGGCTGCTAAGCAAAACGACCTTCTTGAATCACGTAAATCACACCGCGCCGGCGAACTAGTGAACCCACGAGTTCTCGGTAGCATCCGTAAAGAAATCGCTCGCCTGCAAACTGCCATCCGAGCAGCTGAGCTAGCAGCAAAGGAGAGTAAATAATATGGCCAAGACATTGACCGGCGTCGTTACATCGGATGTAGCCGACAAGACCATTACCGTCACTGTTACTAGCCGTGAGACTCACCCAATTTACAAGAAGCAGTACACTGTTACGCGTAAATATGCAGCTCACGACGAGAACAACGACGCCCACAAGGGCGACACGGTACGGATTGTTGAAACACGCCCTGTATCAAAGCGTAAAGCCTTCAAGCTCGACGAAGTCGTGAAACGATCAGTCGGCAGCATTGAAGTAAAAGACGAAGTGACCGAGGTGGAGCAGTAATATGATCCAGCAAGAATCACGACTAAAGGTATGCGACAACTCGGGCGCAAAGGAAATCCTTTGTATCCGCGTACTCGGTGGCACACGCCGCCGCTACGCTCGTGTTGGCGATATCATCGTGGCAACCGTAAAGGATGCCAACCCAACTGGTAACGTGAAAAAGAAGTCAGTCGTAAAGGCTGTGGTGGTGCGCACCCGCGACCAAATCCGCCGCAAAGATGGCTCAACCATCTGCTTCGACGACAACGCTGCCGTTATCATCAACGAAGACAAAACACCTAAGGCGACCCGCGTATTCGGCCCAGTGCCACGCGAACTACGTGACCTTGGCTACGCCAAGATCATCAGCCTGGCTCCGGAGGTACTCTAACATGGCGAACCGTATTAAAAAAGACGATATCGTTAAGATTATTTCTGGCGACAACAAAGGTACCACTGGTAAAGTATTGGCAGTAACTGCTGATGGCGTACTAGTAGAAGGCGTAGGCCTAAAAACCCGCCACGTTAAGCCAAGCCAGCTCAACCCACGTGGTGGCAAAAAGGATATTCATACGCCAGTGCCAACCCACAAGGTTGCACTAGTGGCAGATGAAAAGTCGGCTAAAACAAGCCGCGTTGGCTACAAGGTAGCAGAGGGTGTAAAAACCCGTGTTGCCCGCCAGCTAAAGAATAAGGAGATAAAGTAATATGGCAAAAGCTACTACTTCTACCGCTCCTCGCTTGAAAGCCTTGTACGCTGATACGTACGTAAAGGAACTACAGGCCGAACTCGACCTTGCTAACGTGAACCAGGTTCCACGTCTAGAGAAAATCGTTGTAAGTGTAGGTACCGGTAAGGTAAAAGACGACAAGCGCATGCTAGAGGCGGTAAAGAACACCCTTACTAAGGTGACCGGCCAGGCTCCAGTAGAGCGCCTCGCGAAGAAATCTATCGCGACATTCAAAATCCGTGCAGGCATGGGCGCCCCAGTAGGCATCTACGTGACGCTCCGCGGCGCTCGTATGTACGAGTTCCTCGACCGCTTGGTAAACGTCACACTACCGCGCGTACGCGACTTCCACGGCGTTGGCACCAAGTTTGATAAGGGTGGCAATTACAACCTCGGTATTACCGACCAAAGCATCTTCCCAGAACTCACGTTCGAGGAAACACAGCTAGTACACGGCATGCAAATTACCTTCGCCATTAAAAACGGCAACAAGGTAGCAAGCCGCGCCCTACTAGAAAAGTTCGGTCTACCATTTGAAAAAGAGGGGAGCAAGTAATGGCCAAGAAATCCATGATCGCACGCGACAAAAAGCGCCAAAAACTTATTCAAAAGTTTGCCGCAAAGCGCGCTGAACTAAAAGAACTAGGTGACCTAGACAGCCTGCAAAAGCTACCTCGCAACTCTAGCCCAACCCGCTGGAAGAACCGCGACAGTATCAGTGGCCGCCCACGCGGTTACATGCGCAAGTTCGGCCTTAGCCGTATCAACTTCCGCGAAAAAGCAGTTAAGGGAGAAATCCCAGGCATCACCAAGAGTAGCTGGTAAGAAAGGAGAGAAAGAATATGAGTTTACAATCTACTGACCCAATCGCTGATCTCCTTACCCGCATTCGTAATGCTGCTATGGTAGGCAAAACGGAGATTCGCGTTCCAACCTCAAAACTAAAGAAAGTTGTTGCAGAACAGCTGGCTAAAAACCACTATCTAGCGGATGTTAAGGTAGAAGACGGCAAGCCACGCGGTACCCTAGTGGTAACACTAGCGAAAGACGGCGAAAACTGCCCAATCACCGAGATTGCTCGCGTGTCTAAGCCTGGCCGCCGCGTTTACGTAGCTGCCAGCGACATCCCCAAGGTAAAGCAAGGCCGCGGCATCGTGCTCATCAGCACCTCTAAAGGTGTAATGACCGGTGGCGAAGCGGTCAAGCAAAAGCTTGGCGGCGAAGTGCTACTAAAAGTTTACTAATACCATAGTAAACTCAAAAATCTCCCCATTTGGGGAGATTTTTGTATAACTCTATGATTGCATAAAACCATTGCGTTTCTGTTATCAATATGCTAAGATAATACAGATAATAATTTGCGAGTGAAGTCGGGAGATTTTGCGCCTCAGCGTTTATGCTGAAAGCTCGAGAACAAACACTTTACCTTGCATATAAGAAAGGTACAAAATGAGTCTGAGTCGAATCGGAAAACTACCAATCGAGATTCCGTCAGGTGTGACAATCACGGTTGACTCTGGCAATGTTACTGTCGAAGGCCCTAAGGGTAAGCTCGTACAGTTCATTACGCCAGCAGTGAATGTAAAAGTTGAAGACGGCGTATTCATTGTAGAGCCTAAGGATGAGAGCAAGCCAGCTCGCAGCCAGCACGGCCTCATGCGCGCGCTTGTCAACAACATGGTAATTGGCGTTACCAAAGGCTACGAAAAGCGCCTAGAAGTAAAGGGTGTGGGCTTTCGTGTTGCCACCAGCAATAACGAACTAACCATGAGTCTTGGCTTCAGCCACGAAGTAAAATACAAAGCACCAGAAGGTGTAAACGTATCAAACGACAAAATGGTAATCATCGTAAGCGGCATCGACAAGCAAAAAGTCGGCCAAGTAGCGGCAGAAATCCGCGCCTTCAAGAAGCCAGAGCCATACAAGGGCAAGGGCATCATGTACGAAGGTGAACAAATCCTACGTAAAGCTGGAAAGGCAGGTAAGAAGTAATGGCTAATTCACTCGCTAAAAAGCTGCTTAACCGTAGTCTCCGTAAAGCACGTGTTCGTGCAAAAGTGAGCGGCACTCTAGAGCGCCCACGCCTTAGCGTGACCATCTCTAACATGCATGTGTCTGCACAGCTTATCGATGACGTAAAGGGCCACACGCTAGTAAGCGCAACGACTGTTGGCGCTAAAGCAACCGGCACAATGACCGAAAAGTGTACCGCCATCGGTACCGAAATCGCCAAAAAGGCAAAGAAAGCTAAAATAACCGCTGTAGTATTTGACCGCAACGGCCGCCAGTATGCTGGCCGCCTATCTGCGCTTGCCGATGCTGCACGCAAGGAAGGATTGGAGTTCTAATATGGCTGACGCAGCTAAACCAGAACAAGCCACACCTCGTACTGACTCACCACGTGGTGGCCGTCAGCAAGGCCGAGGTGGTCGTCGCGATGACCGACGCAATGCCGCACCAGAGGCACCAAAAGAGTTTGAAGAAGTAGTCATCAACATCGATCGCGTTTCGCGCGTAGTAAAGGGTGGCCGCCGCTTCCGCTTTAAAGCACTTGTAGTAGTGGGCAACCGCAAGAACAAGGTGGGTGTGGGTGTAGCCAAGGGCGCAGACGTCCAGGCTGCCATTGCTAAGGCAACCGATGTTGCTAAAAAGCACCTCATTACTATCCCTGTCGTTAACGAAACTATTCCGCACGAAGCTGAAGTAAAGCTAGCTGGTGCACGCGTGCTTATCAAGCCTGCTGCGCCCGGTACCGGTATTATCGCCGGTGGTGTGGTACGTTCAGTACTCAGTGTTACGGGTATCCGCAACTTGCTTTCTAAGAGCTTGGGCAGCACCAACAAGGTAAACATCGCTTACGCGACTGTTGAAGCCCTTGGTAGCCTCGTGCCACGCGATCAGTGGATCGGTGCCGAAAAGAGCGAAAAGAAAGCTCCTGCAAAAAAAGTAGCCGCAAAGGAGGAAAAGTAGTATGACCAAATACAACGAACTCCAGCTCGCTTCGCATAAAGACAAGAAGCGTGTAGGCCGCGGTATATCTGCCGGCGGCGGTAAAACCGCAGGCCGTGGTACTAAGGGTCAGGGCTCACGTACTGGTAAAAAGCTTGGTGCTATGTTCCAGGGTGGCCAAAATGGTATCGTCAGTGCTGTACCTAAGGGTCGTGGGTTTAAGAGCCTGCGCACTCCTGCACAGGTCGTGTACCTAGACCGCCTAAATGACCTCAAGGGTAGCGTAGACAACTTCAAGCTGTACGAAGCTGGCCTAATAGCAACGCCTTTCCATAACGTTAAGGTGATTGCTCGTGGCGAACTGTCCGCTAAACTAACACTTAAAACGCAAGGCGCGTCAAAGAGTGTTATCGAGGCTATCGTAAAAGTCGGTGGCGCATTCGAAAAAGTCGACACACCACTGCAAAAATCAGCCAAAGAGGCTGAAGCCGCAGACAAGAAATAAGCTGACCGCTTGCTAAGTACAATACCCCGCAATTTCGTGGGGTATTGCTTTTTTATGCCTACCCGCCCGACGTCAACAGAGGAACACTCTGGATGAAGTACATCCGGCCCTGAAAACCCCGCAACCGCGGCACAGGCGAGAACAACCCGTTCTCCCGCGCTGGGGGGAGGCGGAGTGTTTTCGTGTAGTATGCAAGGTACAGATGTGGTACAATGGGTTAGAATTAAATCGACTGATAAATAGGGAAGTTACTGACAGATATGAATTGGCGCACCGTCTTTCGTTCACTAAAAAACCGCGATATGCAAAAACGCCTGGGCATTGTGCTGGGCCTTTTAATCGCTTACCGCTTTTTAGCGCACATTCCTGTGCCACTGGCCGAACCATCAGAACTAAAGAACATTATTAACACCATTGTTTCTAGCAGCGACTTTGGTGGCTTCTTAAACCTTATGAGTGGTGGCGCGCTGGCGCAAATCAGCATCGTACTGGTAGGCATGAACCCGTTCATTACGGCAAGTATTATTACTCAGCTACTCACCAAGGCTATTCCAAAGCTTGAGGAGCTACATAAAGACGGCGAATCCGGCCGCCGCAAGATAAACCAGTGGACGCGTATTATCAGCGTGCCGCTAGCCGTTATTCAATCTATCGCTTTCATTTACATTCTTCGCCAATCAGTTGTCGACGCCAGCACTGCGGGTGCCGCCGTTGCTACCCCTATGGAATGGATTATCGCCGTAACAGCCATGACCGCCGGCTCAGTGCTGCTTATGTGGGTTGGTGAATTAATTACCGAGCAGGGGATCGGTAACGGTATATCCCTCGTGATATTCGCCGGTATTGTGAGCCAGCTGCCAACGATGTTCGGCACCCTTATCAGTTCGCTATTCAACACCGCTAACGGCAAGCTAAGTGTATTTGGCTGGTTTGATATTCCGGTTGACCCAACCACATTTTGGGTATCACTTAGTATTCTTGTAGTGGGCCTCGCCGCACTCTACGCACTGGTTAAAATCAACGAAGCCCAGCGCATCATTACCATCAACTACGCAAAACGCGTTGGTGGCAATACCAGCTACGGTGGCATCAAAAGCATTCTACCAGTTAAGCTTATTGCAGCCGGTGTGATCCCCGTTATCTTTGCCGTAGCATTCCTTAGCCTTCCCGCCTTTATTGGCCAGGTTATGAAGGCAATGCCAAATGCCAACACGGAGATCGCTGAAAACCTTATCAAGTGGTTCCAGGCGCCTACGGCCAGCAGCTTTGCATCGGGTGACTGGGGCGTGTTTGTCTACCCAGCCGCGTATTTCTTCCTGGTTATCGCCTTTACCTATTTCTACACAGGCATCGTATTTAACAGCAACGAAATCGCCGAAAACCTGCAGAAGCAAGGTGGATTCATTGAAGGCGTTCGCCCCGGACTGCAAACAGAACGCTATCTGCAAACCACGGTTAACCGCCTCATCCTGTTTGGCTCGCTTACCCTTGGCCTTATTGCTATCATGCCATTTGCAGCCGACTACGTATTCGCACAGCTTGGCATCAACGTACAAAACCTCGCTATTGGCGGTACTGGCTTGCTCATCGTTGTAACAGTAGGTCTAGAAAGTTTGCGCCAAATCAACTCGCGCGCACTCATGGTTACCTACGACGACTACAAGTAGCGTAGCCACTCTTTGCCAAGTATCATTACCAGTATGCGCTCACTACTATACACGCAATGAACAATGTACCCATACACGAAATCCTAGCAATTACCATTATTGTGATTGATTGGCTTATCCGTGTTACAGCAATTCTCGTTGTACCACGCAACCGCCGCCCCAATTCGGCAATTGCTTGGTTGATGCTGATATTTATCCTACCCACCGCCGGTATGGCAGCTTTCTTATTGATCGGCAACCCAAAACTGCCAAGACACCGCCGTGATGCGCAAAGAATACTGGACGAAGCAATTTCGAAGGTAATGCGGAAACTTGAGTCAAACAACAAAGGTGAGCAGTTGATAGGTGTAGAACCACCTATAAAATACCGCAACCAAGCCATACTAAACGAAGCCTTATCGCACCTCCCTGTATGCAGCGGCAACCAGCTTGATGCCATTACCGCCTACGACGGCGCCATCACCCGAATGATACGTGACATTGATGCCGCGGAGCACTTTGTGTACGTAGAGTATTTCATTATGTGCCTTGACATCGATACTACTCCGTTTTTTGATGCCCTAGCACGCGCAGTAAAACGCGGCGTCACAGTACGTGTACTTTACGATGACTTTTCGACCAGACGTTATCCAGGCTGGCGCCGTATGCTGCAATTCTTCCGTAACGAGAACATCGAGGCAATCGGCATGTTACCGCTTCGGCTACCGGGCATGGGGTACGTGCGCCCCGACCTGCGCAATCATCGCAAGATAGTTATTATCGACGGGCGCGTGGGATACACGGGCTCGCAAAACCTCATTACCCGCAACTACCACAGAAAAGATAACCTGTACTACGATGAATTAGTTATGCGTATTGAAGGACCGGGTGCGGTGCAACTGGCAGCGGTATTTATGACTGATTGGCACATGGAAACCGGCACACTGCCCGACATGCGTCAGTTTAACAAACGGCTCTTGCTACAGCGCGCAGGCAATAGTGACCTGCAGATCCTCCCCAGTGGGCCAGGCTACGATGACGAGAACAACCTTAAGTTATTTACCAGCCTTTTATACCAGGCGCAAAGTTCTGTCACCATTGTTAATCCTTACTTTGTACCCGACGAAGCGCTAAGTATGGCACTTATATGTGCAGCGCGGCGTGGAGTCATCGTTACCATAGTCAACTCAGAAGCGATGGACCAGTGGATGGTGGGACATGCACAGCGCTCGTTTTATGAAGAAATGCTTCGTGTTGGCGTGGCCATATATCTTTATAAGTCCCCGATACTGCTCCATTCAAAGTTCATGATAGTTGACAATGATGCCGCAGTGGTTGGCTCAAGCAATATGGATATCCGCTCATTCTTGCTTGACCTTGAAGTAAGCTTGGTGCTATATGACCCGACAGTCGTTAAGAGACTAAAAAAGGTTTCGGCTAGTTACATTGGCCGTAGTAAGCGCATAGACTTGCATGAATGGCGACTGCGCCCATTCCGTAAAGTACTCCTAGATAATATTGCGCGACTTACCTCGGCGCTCCAGTGATACCAATGCTTACCACTTGACTTACCGTCTTGCTACGCTACAATGGAATTAGTTCAAACTACTAGAGGAAGATTTCCTTAGTGTTTTATCTGGTAAAGTGTTTACTTTTGCATAAAAATACCCTATAATGTACAGACGTATATCTATGGCGAGTCAAAAGGAAGTCATCAAACTGAAAGGTAAGGTAGTGGAAGCACTGCCTAATACTCAGTTTAAGGTGGAACTGGAGAATGGCCTAAGTATTATCGCTCATATCAGCGGCAAAATGCGCAAGCATTACATCCGCTTGGTTCCAGGCGATACCGTGGAAGTAGAGTTGACCCCTTACGATCTTACGAAGGGCAGAATCGTCTTCCGCGCACGAGATTAATAACAAAGAATTCCGGCCCGATATCACCGGTATTCAGTAAGTAACAGGTTTTTCCTGTAGGAGTTTGATCGCTCATGAAAGTTCGTGCGAGTGTCAAAAAGATCAGCCCTGATGATCAGCTGGTCCGCCGTAAAGGGCGCCTCCGTGTCATCAACAAGAAAAAACCTAAGAACAAGCAAAGGCAGGGTTAAGCATGGCTCGAATCTCTGGGATTGTAATCCCCGCAGAGAAGCAAGTGCAGATCGCTTTGACGTATATTTACGGCATCGGTCCTAAGCACTCTCGAGACATCCTTGCGGCGGCTAAAATTGAGCCGACCACTCGCGTGAAAGATCTCACCGAGGCTGAAGAACAGAAACTTCGCGACATTATCGACAGCGATTATGTTACCGAAGGTGATCTCGGACGCCTGGTCGCAAACAATATCAAACGCCTCAAAGATGTCAACGCCTACCGTGGTCTACGCCACAAGGCAGGACTACCAGTACGCGGACAACGAACCCGAACGAATGCACGAACTCGTAAGGGTAAGGCAGTCGCAGTTGGCGGTTCACAACCTAAAGCAGCAAGTAAAACCTAGGAAAGGACTTGAATTATGGCAGAAGCTAAAACCACTTCAACCAAGAAGAAGCAGCGCCGATCAGTCCCCGCTGGTCAGCTGCACATTCAGGCAACGTTCAATAACACAATTATTACGTTCGCCGACACCAAAGGCAATGTACTTGCCGCTTCTAGCGCAGGTGCTTGCGGTTTCCGCGGCAGCAAAAAGGGTACTGCATATGCAGCCCAGGTTGCAGCCGAGAAAGCCGGCGAAATTGCTAAATCTAGCTACGGGCTAAAAACCGTTGACGTATTCGTCAAGGGTGTTGGCCTGGGCCGCGATGCAGCAATTCGCGCGATGAGCAATTTCGATATTGCCGTCAATAGTATTAAAGATGTGACTGGCGTACCTCACGGTGGCGTCCGTCCACGTAAGGCACGGAGGGCTTAACCTATGGCACGTGATACTTCCCCAATTGTGAAGCAGAGCCGCCGCGAAGGTGTTGCCCTGCATCCAAAAGCGCACAAGGTGCTTGCACGCAAGAGTGGCATTCCAGGCCAGCATGGCCAGGGCCGCCAAGGCAAGCAAAGCATGTATGCTACACAGCTCCGTGAAAAGCAAAAAGTTCGCCGCATGTATGGCCTACTAGAAAAGCAATTCGCCAAGCTAATGAACGAAGCGACTCGCAAACCGGGACTAAGTGGTGAAAACCTGCTTCGTTTCCTAGAGCTTCGCCTCGACAACACCATCTACCGCGCTGGTTTCGCGACATCACGCCGCGCAGCACGCCAGCTGGTTAGCCATGGCCACTTCGAACTCAACGGCCGCCGCGTCGACATTCCATCTATCCGCGTGAAAGAAGGTGATGTTATTACCGTTCGTCCAAAGAGCCAGAAGTCAGGCTACTTTACCGCAATCAATGACATTCACGGCAACACCGCTCAAGGCCCGCTTAGCTGGCTAAAAGGTGATGTTAAGAAGTTGAAGATTGAGGTAATGGGTCTTCCAAAGCGCGAAGAAGCCGAAACCGATATCAATGAGCAGCTAATTGTTGAGTACTACTCACGCTAAAAAGGGTAAGGAGATATAACATGTCTAAAGTAATTCACAATCCAGCGCTCGCTAAGGTCGTCGACAACAGCACGACTTCTAGCACATTCGTTATTGAGCCTTTGCAGGCTGGCTACGGCAACACACTTGGCAACAGCCTTCGCCGCGTACTGCTTTCAAGCATTCGTGGTGGTGCAGTTGTTGCATTCCGCATCGAGGGCGCAACGCACGAGTTTACAACTGTTTCTGGTATTCAGGAGGATGTTGTTGACATCACGCTAAACCTAAAAGGTGTAAACCTTAGGGTCGAAAGCGACGAGCCAGTTGAGCTTCGCATTGAAAAGAAGGGTGCCGGCGCTGTAACCGCTGGCGATATCAAGACGACTGCTGACGTAGAAGTCATGAACCCTGAGGCAGTTATCTGCACCGTTGACGATCCTAAGAAAACCGTGGTTATCGACCTTGTGGTCGAAGCTGGCCGCGGCTACCAGGATATCGAAACCAGCAGCAAAAACCGCCTGCACAGCGACATGATTGCTGTCGATGCAATGTTTAGCCCAGTTACCCGCGTACGCTTTAAGGTTGACCCAACTCGTGTTGGCCAAGAAACCAACCTAGATAAGCTTGACCTTACTGTCGAAACCGATGGTAGCCTAAGTCCACGCGAGGCTTTTGAAGAAGCATCTGCAATCCTAGTAAACCAATACACTGCACTTGCCGGTTCTACTACAGTAGAAGCCGCACCTGCACTTGGCACCGAAGTTGCAGACGAGACAAGCGAACTAAACACCTCGATCGAAGATCTTGGCCTTTCAGCTCGCACCGCAAACGCTTTGATCAACAACGAAATCCGCACCGTTCACGACCTTGTTACGCTTAGCGAACAAGATCTCCGCGAACTAAAGGGCTTCGGGTCAAAGGCACTTGACGAAGTTAAAGATAAATTAGCAGAATTGGAGCTCTAAATGCACCGACACGGATATAAAGGACGAAAGTTCGGTCGCGAACGCGACCAACGCCGTGCGCTCCTTAAAGGTCTTGCGACCAGCCTTGTGATGGAAGAGCGGATTGAAACCACGCTCCCTAAGGCAAAAGAGCTCGTACGGTACATCGAAAAACTAATCACCAAAGCCAAAAAGGGCGACCTTACTAGCCGCCGTGCAGTTATTGCCGGCCTTAGTACTCAGGTTTCAGCTACTAAACTAGTTGACCAAATCGCTCCACAGCTAACTGGCCGCACCAGTGGCCACGTACGCGTAGAGCGCACCCGCCTGCGTGTTGGCGATGGCGCCCAAATGGCTATCATTGAGTTCGTAGACGAACTAAAAGATACGCCAAAAGTGGCAACAAAGGAGGCTAAATAATTATGGCTAACTTTAAAACCTTCTCGCAAAAGCCGGCAGATGTTAGCCGCCGATGGATTCTCATCGACGCTAAGGACGCTAGCCTTGGCCGCGTTTCTACCGCAATTGCCAAGTACCTTATTGGTAAGTACAAGCCAACCTACACCCCGCACGTTGACGGCGGTGATTATGTCGTCGTAGTAAACGCTAAGGAACTGGTAGTTACCGGCGCTAAAGAAACCGATAAAATGTACTATCGCCACAGCGGGTTCCCTGGTGGTCTAAAAGAGGCTCAGCTAAAGGATCTTCGCGAAAAGAGCCCTGAAAGCATCATCGAAGAAGCCGTAAAAGGTATGCTTCCTAAGAACAAGCTTGCAGCAGATCGCATGGCACGCCTACGCATTTTTGCAGGTAGCGAACACGACCACACTGCACAAACCCCAGAGAAAGTAGAGGTAAAGTAACATGGCTGATGCGAAATACGACTACGGCCTAGGCCGTCGCAAGAGCGCAACTGCTCGTGCACGCCTTACCAAAGGCAAGGGCGACATCACCATCAACGGCAAAACTGCCGCTGAATACCTAGCTGACAACAAAACCCTTCTTGCAGAAATCACCGATCCACTAGCGATCGCTGGCAAGCAAAAAGAGTTTGATGTAAGCATTTTGGTTAAGGGTGGTGGTTTAAGTGGCCAGGTAGACGCTATCAAGATGGCGATTGCTAAGGCAATTACCGTTGGTGCACCTGACCTCCGCAGCCCGCTCAAAAAAGCCGAGCTACTCCGCCGCGACCCACGCGAGAAAGAACGCAAGAAGTACGGCTTGCGCTCTGCCCGCAAGCGCGAACAGTACTCAAAACGATAGGAGGAGGGGCCAAGCCCCTCCGTCCGACAGCCGAAATAAATTCGTCTATCGGACGCCTCCCCCTAAAGCCGGCGCTTACGCGCCGTTGCCTACGGCGAGGTATCATAAGCAAAAAACTCCCCCGACACCAGGGGAGTTTTTATTTTGCAAGGCAGACTAAAGTATACTATAATCCCTAGTAGATGAAGACGCGTAGCGACGAGCAACCACCGCTAACGCCAGAACAGTTGGGCGACCTATATCCCACGCCCAAAACTTACGACGAGCAGGAAAAAGAAACAGCCGACCGCCAGGAATTATTTAAGGCGCGGCGCACGCGTTTACCCGCGTTCAAAGTTGCCTTATTTGGCACCCTTCTGTTCGCCGCCGTAGCCTACTATGCCACTACCGTTGAGTTATTGTGGATGATGGCGGATATAACCGTTACGGCGTTCAGTTATCTTATTTGGGTAGTATTGCTACTATTTCTCGTTAAATGGGTACGCTACACGGCCAACATATTTTACGAATACTCCAGCCCCATGCTTGCATTCTGGCTAATCTACGGTGTTCTTATAGGGCTAGGGGTCTATGCGTGGCAGCGCGGGCTGTGGCTTGCACATCATGACATACGCTGGCTATTTATGCTGAGCGGATTGCAATTTGTCACTTGCTACATCCTAGCAAAAGTCTTCATCAAAAAATAGAACTCTCTAACTATCTTTTACTACAACGATACCTAGCAATCACTTTAATCTTCATCATTGTCGGCACGTCGCTGGCTACGCCACGCAAATACCCACAATAGGGCAAACACAATGCTAACAAAAATTCCGAATATCATACCAGTATAGTACGTACCCGTAATGATACCTTCCATCACACTTCGCGGTAAAGCCTGGGACTCCGCTGAGGCCAATGCTGCTTTTACTTCCTCTTGAAGCACACCCGTAGCCACCAACATCGATACTATACTTAACATGATACTTGCAGCATAGCTGGCGATTTTTAGCCACAACCCCACAATCTGCTTACGCCACAATAGCACGAGCGCCGTGATAGACACTGGATACACTAGTAGCATCGATACCATCCACACCACCGCATAGGCCGTGTGATTTGGTAAGTACCCGAGAGTCTTAGGTAGCTCAATCAGCCCAAACGCGCTAAGGGCCGTGCCGATAGTGCTCAATATTAGCATTGTCCTGTAAAACGTCGTGTAGCGTGCCCGTGGCTGCTCGATAGGTGGCAGCGGCTGGCTGGTTTGTGAGTTTTCAGTTGTCATAGGCCTAGTGTATCACACTCGGTACAGGCACTTGGGAGACTTGCTGGTATTAGCCTCTATTGGTTGAATCTGCGTTTTATAGCGTCAAGTTCTTTACTCTCAACGTTAGGGTCAGCCCACGCGGCCTCAAAATCATTCCACAGCACATACCGGCTTGGCAGGGGTGGCAAGCCAGGGTCGTGCAAATACACGCCGTTTTCATCGTAATCATAAATAACAACAGCATGGCCCACATAGCCTTCTTTCCCAGCAAGTTTGCAAGCGTTTACCAGTGGCCGCAGCAGGTAGCCGTTATCCAGATACCGTCTAATGTCGGTTTGCGTTGGCTCTCGCTGTTCAATAATGCCAGCCTCAAGCAGCCGTTTTGCACGCTCTTGTTCAGCAGGAATGTTACTATGAGCAATCTGCCACTCAGCTACTTCAGGGCCCGCCACTTCTATAAGATACCCAGCTCCTTTTTCGACAAAACGCTGGTAATCATATAGCGATATATGCTTCACGCCATACCCATTTGCCGCAAACCACAGTAGCCCGGCCGATGCCCATGTTGCTTTATCAAAAGCGGTAATCTGCGACCACTCATCCATTGGAATAGCAAACTTTTTGTCAAAATGTTTCGCTATCATCATATAAGCAGCCTGCATGCAATGCATGTCATCTGCCGTATTGGGCACAAAACTAGGTATCTTAGCAGCCATACTACTTTCATAATAGCACGCTCTCGTGGCGCCTGCTGCAACCTAACAATAGGGCTATCGCTGTAGTGTACGTCCTCGCTCGGTCATACGAACAGGTTCGCATGACTCTCACCTCGTAGTACAATAGTATAATAAAGTATATGCTGAACGAACTACAAACACTTATCAACTTTCACCCCATCACCAATGACCAACACTCGGTTGAAAAGCTACTCGACTACGTAGAAGGCAAATTACAGCTAAAGGGCGTGGTTACGGAGCGCATCGTGCACGAAGGTATCCATAGCCTTTACGCCTCCACCAACGGACAAAAGCATAGCAAGGTTATGTTGCAGGGACATATCGATGTCGTACCTGGCGGCGAAGATTTTAGTATGAACGGTGATACAATTTACGGCCGTGGCTGCTATGATATGCTATTCGGCACCGCCTCGTTTATCCAGCTCATCGATAGTTTGGACGATATCCATCAATACGATATTTCCATCCTACTAACCGGCGATGAAGAGATAGGGGGATTAAACGGCACCAAAGCCGCATTGGATATGGGCGACTACACCTGCGACGTCTGTATACTGCCCGATGCCGGTGATAAATTAGGCAGTATGAGCATCGCCGCCAAAGGCTTGTACCAGTTACAATTACGCACGAACGGGCGCTCACACCATGGCTCCCGGCCATGGGAAGGCGACGGGGCAGCGGGCAAGCTCGTCGCAATGCTTGCCGAGCTATCTACCGCGTTCGATACGTCTAGCCACGACAATTCCACGTTCGTCGTATCGCAGTTGCAGGCGGGCGGTACCGCGCTCAACCAAGGCCCTGCCGAAGCCTTTGCCGGCTTTGACATCCGGTACAAAGATGCCGATGATTTTGCCCGTATTCGCCAAGTGATTGATGATCTACTACAAAAGTATGGTGTTGATATATTGCACGAGGAAACCGGCCGTAACTTCGCCCTAAACACCGAAGCACCGCTGGTGCAACAATTTGTAAGCCTATACAAAAGCCACATGGGCGCGCCTATCGAATTCACCAAAGCACATGGGTCGTCCGACGCCCGCTACTTCGATGATATCGGCATACCCGTCATCATGTTTCGGCCAGATGGCGGCAATGCCCACGGCGATGGCGAATGGCTATCGTACGAATCATGGAAGAAGTTCCATACGATTTTAGAACATTACGTACGAGAGGTCGCTAAAGCGTAAGCGCTACTATTGACATTATGCTACGGTAGGTGTATAATAAAAGTATGATAGCAGTATATCAAACAAGCCAGAACTGGTGGTTCCGCTCACTCTAAGTGGCGGCTTGTTTGATATACTACAACTCTCTCTAGCATATAAAAGAGGCCGCGACTGGCCTCTTTTTATTACTAATCGCCGCAAAGGAGAATGCTATGCGCGAAACAATCACATCAACTAAACAGCTTACCGCAGAACAAGCGGTACAAATAAACAGGCTCGCTAGCCTAGGGTTTGAGCAATCCGAAAGCGACATGCTGGCTGACACTACCAATCATATAGTAGCGGCAGACGAAATGCAGCTAATACATAACAATGAGCGCATGGCCGCTTTTGCCTTGTACCGGAGATGTCTTTGGCGGTAGAGCAGTAGAACTCTCGGGCATCGTAGTAGACCCAGAAGTACAGGCACGCGGACTAGGCTTAGAAATGATTCACTCATACTTAGAACCTGAGCGTGATGCCGCATTTATTACCGCCTACTCTCGAAACCCAGCAATTTTCCGGCTATTTGAAAAGTACGATGCCGATTCATACCCCAAGTGTGTAGCCAATCCTAAACTTGTAGCTACAGTAGCTGAAATGCCTGGTGCAACCATTATAGAAAGGGTTGCCTATCATATTAATCGCTATGGAGCCGAGGGGTTATATGGCCAAAACGACCCGGCAGAGCGCATTAACCGGGTAACTGGCAAATTGTATAAAGAAACATATCCGCCATTAAGAGATATAGGCACAGCACTCATACTTGGAGCACCCATATGCCCCGGCACCGACCAATCAAACTTTGCTATTATTAAACAAAGGAGCCCACGACCATGAAACTACTTATCATAGGCGCAACCCACGGCAACGAATTGCTGGGGACCAAGCTCTATGGACGGCTGCTACAACAGCGGTCGCCACTCCTTGAGCATATCGATTTTATCATCGGTAACCCGCGGGCCTACACTGCCAAAACGCGCTATACAGATTGCGACTTAAACCGTAGCTATGGCGTAGACGGCGACGGATACGAAATCGCACGAGCCAAACAAATCCAAGACTACATAGCCTCAACCAAGCCCGATTTAGTAATTGATATGCACACCACCACGGGCGAGCAGGTCGACTGCATTATCGTGGGCAGTATGGAGGGCGACATGAAACAGCGATTCCTCAGGGCGTGCCACATCAACACAATCTTGCAGGTTGCGTCGCTTACCGATATTGCTACACTGGGTGACTTTGTCGTAGCGTACGAAGTGCCCGCGCATCACATTACCAATCAGTTACTTGATAGGATTGCGGCAGATTTGCAGCGTTTTACCAGCGGCACCGGCGGACACTCTGCCAAGCGACTCTTCCGCATGAGCGGCAAAATCTATAAAGATGACGTTACCGAAGCAGAGGCCGCAACATTTGTGAATTTTGAAATGCACCCGCTTGGGTTTGTACCCATTCTTACCGGCGAAACATCGTATAAAAAGCAAACCGATTACCTTGGGTTCAAGTCGCCCGAACCAGAGGAAATTAAGGTATAATAGGAGATACTTATGACGAAACCCGTAATCCTCACCGGCATTCGTGCCAATAACGACCTGCACATCGGCAATTACTTTGGCGCCATGCTGCCAATTATCGATATGGCAAAGCGCCGCTCAGAAGAGTTTGATGTGAATCTGTTCATCCCAGATTTACACAGCTTCACAACACCGATTAATCACGACGAGCTATTTGACAGCATCATGAACAATGCCCGCGTATATACTGCCGCCGGCCTGCCGCTAGACAACCCGGCCATTCACTTATACCGCCAAAGTTACGTACCGGCACATAGCGAGCTGACAGTACTACTGAATAACTTTACCGGCTTTGGCGAAATGGCACGCATGACACAGTTCAAGGATAAATCGGCCAAACTCGGTGATGGGCAAATCAGCGTAGGGCTGTTTGACTACCCAGTGCTTATGGCCAGCGATATTTTGCTCTATAACACCACCTACGTACCAGTTGGCGACGACCAAACACAGCACCTAGAAATCACGCGTGATTTAGCCGAGCGCATCAACAATCGCTTTGGTGATATCTTTACCGTGCCGGCAAGCGTAAAAGATCAGCACGCGTTTTTTGGTAAAGAGCAAGGCCTACGCATCAAAGACTTAGTAGACCCATCTAAAAAAATGAGTAAAAGCGACGAAACCGGCAAGGGTGTGATATTCCTGAATGACGACCCGGAGCTAGCACGCAAAAAGATTATGAGCGCCACAACTGATGATAAAGCCAGCGTGAATTACGATAAAGAAAATCAACCAGGCATTACTAACCTGATAGATATCCTTGCACTCCTACGCGGTATGGACCCACATGATGTTGCAGCAGAGTACCGGGGTATGGACCGTTACGGCGATTTCAAAAAAATCGTTGCCGATGAAGTAGTGGGTTTTCTGACCGACTTCCAAGAGCGCCTAAAAAACGTCGACGACAATGAAGTCCTTGCCAAACTAGAATCCAGTGAACGCGCTATGAACGAAGTCGCGGGCGCAACATTGCTGCGTGTGCAAAAAGCAGTAGGGCTGCGACACTAAATGAAAGTTACCTCCAGCGACTTACTGGCGATTTTGCGACGGTTTACTGTGGCCGACGATAGCAATGTGCCACGACATATTGACCAAGTAAAGCAAACGCACCCCAGCACCATTAACCAATTGGTGCAGTTTCGGTTTAACCGCCAGCACTTTTTTGTGCTATTTGACGAAACAGCCGAAGATAGCGCCAGCTACATCATGCAGCAGATTTACACCGCAAAAAGCGATGCCGAGGGCGTGATAGTAGAAAATCCAACCAGCGACCTCACAACCTACGGCTTGCCGTTCAAGGGGAAAGATGCCTATCTATTTCAGCTCACCAGCGACAAAAAACGCCTAGATATTTTACTGGCCGAGCGCCGCCCCGAAATCAGTCGTAGTACCTGGCAAAAGCACATTAAGGCAGGGCATGTAGCGGTAAATAACACGCCTGCCAAAAACACCAAACAAGAGGTTACCGATGCCGACCACATCGCCATCAACATTCCCGATAGCACCGATTTCAGCGTGCACGAGCTACCAATCATTTACTTAGACGATGATGTGATAGTGGTAAATAAACCAGCTGGCGTACTGACCCATAGCAAGGGCGCGCTAAACGATGAGTTTACCGTCGCCGAGTTCTTTCGCCGCTACACCACCGTAGGGCTAGACACTAACCGTCCCGGCATTGTGCATAGGCTTGACCGCGACACTAGCGGTGTGATTATCGGCGCCCGTACACCCGAAAGTTTTGCGATATTAAAATCGCAATTTGCCGACCGCAAAGCCAAAAAACACTATATCGCCATCACCGACGGTACACCCAAGCAAATGGAAGCCACCATCGACATCCCAATTGGTCGCAACCCATCTGCACCCAGCACATTCCGTGCGGATAGCAAGGGTAAGCCAGCCGTAACCGATTACGAAGTGCTAGATATAGCCGGCAGCAAAGCCCTGGTGGCGCTACACCCGCACACCGGCCGCACCCACCAACTGCGCGTACATTTGCAACACCTGGGTACTCCAATTACCGGCGACCGCGTGTACGGCAAGGCTGCCGATAGGCTCTACCTGCACGCCTACAAGCTAGAGCTCACTACAGCGCCCGAAAAGCGCCAAACTTTTATTGCGCCCGTACCCGAAAGTTTCCAAAAGTTCTTCCCCGAGGTGTACAATGACGTCGCCGATATATAATCCGGACACAAAACAGCTGCTCGACCGCACAATTGATAAATTACCGCATGCACTGTTGCTAGAAGGTGTAAATGGGGTAGGGCTACTAACTGCCGCAAAGGCGATTGCCTGGCGCGAGCTTGCCGGCATTGTGCAGCCGACTGATGCCGACGGCAATACCGACCTTAGTGCCAAGGGCGTGATACGCGTGCCGCAAATCCGCGAGCTAATTCAAGGTACGCGGGGCAAATTTACTTCTCGCGCTGTATTTATTATCGACGAAGCCGATAAAATGAACCCACAAGCGCAAAACGCTTTTTTGAAGTTGCTTGAAGAACCGGCACCAAACATTCACTTCATCCTTACAGCACATAACCCACATACTTTATTACCAACTGTACTATCGCGCGTACAGCGGCTGCGCCTAAAGCCGATTACCGCTGAAGATTCTAAAGCGCTCATCACTAAGCTTGGCGTTAGCGAGCCGCGTAAAACCCAGCAATTACTATTTATGGCCAGCGGCAAGCCAGCCGAATTGTCGCGACTAATTGCTAACCAGAAATTATTCAGCGAGCAAGCCAAGCTAATGGCCGATGCCCGCGCACTTATACAGGGTAAGCCGTACCAACGCGCCATCATCGTGGGGCAATATTACAGTGACCGTGCCAAAACATTGCAGTTACTTACACTAGCGCAATCTATCATCAGCTTTACCCTCGCCAGCAACCCATCGCGCGAGCTCGTAGCTATGGCCGATAGGTTAGCCGACACCTACGACCGCATCCTCGCCAACGGCAGCACCAGGTTACAGCTTATGAATTTTGTGGTACACTAAAACTATATATGTTTGGATTACTTTTAGTTGCAGCGCTAGGCGTGTGGGTGATATGGCGGCCGCAAACTATCAATGAGGTAGCGAGCGATTTGCCGCAGCGCCTTTCGGGTAAGCTCGATAAACTGTGGGATATCGCCCAGGAATCCCTGCGCGACCGCCGTTATTTGCGCGCCGAAAAGGCACTCCTTACCATCTTGCGTGTAGACGAGCGCAACGCGACCGCCTATAACCGCTTGGGTATTTTGTATGCCAAGCAGCAAGCCTACAGCGATGCCATTGAGTGCTTTGAAATCGCTCAAAGCCTTGAGCCAAGCGCTTCGAGCCTCCACAACGTGGGGCTGATTTACTACGAAACAGGGCATTATGATAAAGCCTCGCTAGCGTTTGAGCAAGCACTAAGTATGGAAGATACGCTCGCCGCTCGCCACATTGCCTACGCCAAAGTGCAAGAAAAGCTAGGCCACGCCAAGCGCATGATAGCTAGCCTTGAGCGCGCGGTAGAAATCGACCCAAGTATCCAAAGCTACAAAATATTGGCCGATGCCTATACTCGCGCCGGTGAGCAAGAAAAGGCAGATGACTTAAATAATCGCATCAACCGCGCCCTCGCCAGCAAAAACCCACCAGCCAAAACCGTGCAGCAAGTCCGCAAGGTAGTGATGTAACATGGCACAGCACGGCAAATATCCCGACACCTTTTATCGCGTATCGGTAAAGGCGGTCATCAAAAACCCAGAAGGCAAAGTACTTTGCGTCAAAGAAGATGCCTCTGATATTTGGGAGTTACCTGGTGGTGGAATCGACCATTCAGAAAACGTTCGGGCTGCATTAGCCAGGGAACTTGCAGAAGAAATATCCTACACGGACGACTTTTCATACACTCTTGCCGACATACTTACTATGTATGATCCGTCAAAAGAGCGAGCTCTATTATTCATCTCGGCAGATGTTACACTAACCAACGAATACACTCCGCAAACAAGCACCGACACAACCGCCGTTGAATGGCTTGACCCTACACAGTTCAAAACCTCAGATGCTCGCGCCGAACAGGCAATTTACCGCGCCGCAGTCGATCCAACTTTTCCTGTGGCGTTCACGAGAAGCGCTAAAAAATAAGAGTAAAAAGCACCTTAAATATTGAAGTAATATGCCGCCTCTGTTAGAATAGGCTATGTGCCGCTTTAGCTCAGCTGGTTAGAGCAGCTGTTTTGTAAACAGCAGGTCTACGGTTCGAATCCGTAAAGCGGCTCCATGATGTGTCAACGAAACGTTCGTTGGTACGTGATGGATTATGCTGGAATCGTGTAGTGGCAATCACAGGAGACTGTAAATCTCCCGCCTTTCGGCTTCGTAGGTTCGAGTCCTACTTCCAGCACCAAAGCAATAGGCTTGCCTTTAAGGCAAGCCTATTGCTTTGGTATGGAATAAGCGGCGAGAGCCTACCTTAACGCAGCGATGGCCAGGGCGGGCGCAGTACAAGATGTCACACTCCCAATTACGACAGAAACTTTTGCCACTCTACATCATTAATCTCAATAAAGCCCTGGAAAGTATACACTAGATATAGAGTGCTTATTAGTTCTGTTTTTTGCCCGCAACCACAAAGTAAAACAATATCGGCAAGCCCGCTGATACACCGGCCAGCAGTGTCAAAGCAGTAACAACTATCGCTTGTTTGAGCGTGATAAATTGCTTGCTATATGCCGCGACCAGCAGTGCAATCGCTGACACCACAACATCCAGCCATGCAAACGCGGCTATGCGATTTGCACCCGCTTGCTCCAAAAGTAATAGTATATCTAACCCATGCTCGGCCACCCAGGGCACAAAAGCTATGTATGGCACGACAATCCCTAAAGCAACAAGGAGTAAAAAGACGTATTTCAGTTTATTCATAGTACCACTATAGCAAGTTCAGCGCGTCCCGGCGAATATCCTGATGATACCCATCTATTTCGACACCACTATTTACCTGCATCGTACTAAGCTTTGCTTGATTTTGAACGAGGGAGAATAAATAGAGTTTCATAGATATATTTTACCAAACTAAGGTAACTACCGTTGTCTTACTGCGCGCGGTCAATCAAGATACACTACAATGCTGCGGTATTCTCACAGCCAAAACGTGCCTGGGCGTAAAATTGCCATAGCTTCTTCGTGGCATCGGGGCGGAAGGTAATCGGGCAGCCAATTGTCGAATCCTTATCTCGCTGCATCAAATCGCCGATTGTATATATATCATCTTCGTGCCATATAATACTTGCGTTACTTATAGCGCCAGGCTTGAACTGGAACCCTGAACCACGACGAGATGGCTCTATATGGTCACTAAACCCGCTACTATGCCCAGGGTTTAGGTATTGAGAGGTGTAGGCTTGCATAGCCGGAATACCTAGCTTTGCAAGAGCATCCAACAATTTATAGCTGTCGAATATATCCGCTCTAGATGGCTCATGGCTACTTGCTTTCAGCCGATCGTATAAGTCAGAGCTTGTAGATCGCCCCGTCCACACACCTGCGCCGATAAGATGTGCAGCCGGACAAGCAGTATGATCTGCTACCAGGTTAGAGTAGTACCTGCGGCGCGCATATGCGCGGACTTCTCGGGCACGCTCCGGGAAATTTTCTAGCGTCTTACTAGCTTGCTGCTCCATCGCCTTACGGAATTGATTGTTTAGCCGCATTAAGCTTTCTTCTGCTTGTAGGCTATTTAGCAGCTTATCGTTCAAGGTAGTATCTAAAATATCTGCCACCAGCACACCAAGCGATGCGTACACGCGTATTTTCGCCTGCATTTCATCACGCAAAAGAGTCTCGGCCGACATGGCTGGCGTATGTGGATTTTGGCTTAGCTCCAAAAATTGCTCAATTGCTTGTGTGCGAGCAGGCTTCTCCCGACCTGTAGTCATAGTATATTTATACAGTAATAGACTATTGTTGTCAAATTAGTCAATGTACTCAGTACTTACCGGAGCCGTGATGTGCTTTGCTTGGTGTCCAATGCTCACCGGATACTCGCCAGTAAAAGCCGCTAAATTAAGCGACTCGCGAGGGAGCCCGGTGGCACGCACTAATGCAGAAACCGGCAAGAAACCTAGGTAATCCGCACCGATTTTTTGCCGCATCTCCTCGACAGTCATTTGTGCCGCCATTAAAGCAGATTGTTCGGGGGTATCAACACCGTAAAAATCTGGAAAGCGAATGGGCGGAGAAGCAATCAGTACTGTTACGGTTCTTGCCCCAACCGTTTTGGCAAGCTCGATGAGGCGGGGAAGAGTATTGCCACGTACAATAGAATCATCAATAATCACGAAGTGCTTACCAGCAACCAGCTCTGGCACAACGGTATGTTTAAGGCGCAAGCTATTTTTACGCGAAGCCTGAGTGGGCTGCATAAACGTGCGCCCAATATAGCGGTTCTTCACAATCGCTGATTTATACGGAAGCCCCATCGCTTCTGCGTAAGCTTCGGCTGCAGGGATAGATGTATCGGGCACTGCAGAAACCACCGTTGATTCAGGCGACAACCAATCTGGCGAGTGCAGCCCGGCAAGTTCCACGCCAAACTGACGGCGAACCGATTCGACACGACGCCCGCACATTACGCTGTCTAAACGAGCAAAATATACCAGTTCAAACGCGTCAAAATGCTCTGAGGCTTTAGCAAATTGCACCGATGATTCCAGCACTCCGTCACGAATAGCTACCAGCTCACCAGGCTTAACCGAACGTACATGCTCAGCGCCTACCGTATCAAGCGCGCATGTTTCGCTGGCAAGTATGTAGCCGCCATCAAATCGCCCAATTTCTAGCGGACGTACACCGTGCGGGTCGCGAAACCCATATAACGCCCCATCGTAGGTGGCCGTACACGCATACGCTCCTTGCACTAACTCGCTTACTTCTTGTAAGGCTGCCGCAAAGCCTCTACCACTGTGCAGTTTACTACCAAGCGCATACCCAAGCAGTTCGGAGTCATTATACTGTTCTGTGATATAGCGCCGCTTCGTAAGGTACTTTTGCAGGCTAGCCGTATCCGGCAAGTTGCCGTTATGCGCCATAGAAAAACCAATCGCAGAATTAGCTACCGGCTGTAAATGCGCATGGCGATCACCATTGGTCGAATAGCGATTATGGCCGATCGCAATCCGACCTTGCAGGTATTCAAGATCGCTTTCGGCGAATACGTCACGAACCATGCCCGGCGCACGATGGATGCGGAGCTCGCGACCGTCGGTCGCCACAATCCCAGAGCCCTCAACACCGCGATGCTGCAATGCAAATAACGCCTGGTAAGCAATCTGCGACGCATCGCTGCCCGATTCTTTAGTAGAAACACCAACCACCGCGCACTTTTCGTGCAGCTTATCCCTATCCTCATTCATTACTTTTATTGTAGCATAAACCCTCGATGAGTATGGTTTGCATATTAGCAGAGTAATGACGTACACTAGCTGTAGTATGCTGCAAAAAGATAATCTAGAAAATATGTATGTCGGTCAACGATTGTCGTCTGCGCAAATAGCAGCCAAACTTGGCTGCTCGGTAAATAAGGTTAATTACTGGCTAGCCAAGTATTCTATCCCTAAGCGATCAATTAGCGATGCAATCTACACAAAACATAATCCCAACGGGGACCCCTTTCAAGTAGCCAGTATTGATACGCTAGAGAAAGCGAGGTTATCCGGAATGGGGCTCGGGCTTTACTGGGGCGAAGGAACCAAAGCCAACAAATACGCGGTTAGGCTCGGTAATAGCGACCCAAAGCTAATCAAAATGTTCATGCGCTTCCTAATCGAACTCTACCAAGTCGATAAAACTCACCTTCGCTTTGGCTTACAGGTGTTCAGTGATTTAAGCCCAGAAGCCAGTCTTCGGTACTGGATAGAAGAGTTGGACGTAGACAAAAGCCAATTCTACAAGATACACATTACCCCGTCTGGCTCACTAGGCACATATAGGCAAAAGAGTAAGCATGGAGTCTTGACGGTTCAGTCAACTAACCCGGAACAAGCGTAAACCGTAAGAACGCTAATGGATCACGGAATAGCTCTGGCTTGTTAGCTCTGGCCATCCATTCAATGAGCAGCTCGGGCAACTGAAACGTCAGTATTC
>Ga0209572_1000760_pt1 | contig 36674 bp, 25 predicted proteins | sample EBPBio232012_DNA_FD_185867 | JGI IMG/M metagenome (GOLD analysis project Ga0209572, IMG submission 185867) | Wastewater treatment Type I Accumulibacter community from EBPR Bioreactor in Madison, WI, USA - Reactor 1_1/23/2012_ DNA (SPAdes)... | ecosystem: Engineered > Bioreactor > EBPR >...
AGCATTCCGAACGGTCTTAATTGACCAATGACAAGCCGTAATCTGATTCCTTTCTCCTTCTTCTGTTTGAATTGTTTAAAAACTAAGTTCCTACCTAACTAAGAGATAAGCAAACATAGGATGACAAATTTCGGAGAGTGTGGGAAGTTTCCTCCTTCGTCGGAATGTAGCGTATACGGGTGGGTTAAGTTTCCTCCTTCGTCGGAATGAAGCGTATACGGGTGGGTTAAGTTTCCTCCTTTGTCGGAATGACAAATTTCGGAGAGTGTGGGAAGTTTCCTCCTTCGTCGGAATGACAAATTTCGGAGAGTGTGGGAAGTTTCCTCCTTCGTCGGAATGACAAATTTCGGAGAGTGTGGGAAGGGTAAGATTTCTCGCTGCGCTCGAAATCTCAATACAGTCATTTTCATTTTCCCTGAAAAATCGCTTTCCGTTTTTCCAAAAATGCGTTTACTCCTTCCTTCATGTCTTCCGTGTCAAACGCATTGCCGAACTCTTCAATTTCGAGGGCATAGCCATCCTTGCTTTCATCATAGACCGCATTGGCCGCTTTGATGCAACCTGCTACTGCGAGGGGTGCTTTGCTGTTGATAGTCTCCAGTATTTTGCGGGTATGATCGAGTAAGGTCTCGGGGGTGGTTACATAATTTACCAGTCCCAGGGCTTTGGCTTCATTGGCATCGATCATGTGGGCACTCATCAGGAGTTCCATGGCCTTACCCTTGCCGATCAGTTGTACCAGTCGTTGTGTACCGCCATAGCCGGGAATTAATCCCAGGTTCACTTCCGGCTGACCGAACTTCGCATTTTCAGCGGCTACCCGGAAATGGCAACTCATCGCCAGTTCACAACCGCCACCTAATGCAAATCCATTCACTGCCGCAACAATCGGTTTGGATGAGTTTTCAATTCGTGCAAAAGTATCCTGTCCTCTTTTCGCCACGGCCATGGCTTCTTCCTTGCTCATACCGTTGAATTCGGTGATATCCGCTCCCGCCACAAAAGCCTTCGAACCGGCACCGGTAATGATAACGGATTTAATGGCCGGTGATTTTTCTATTTCATCCAGTACGAGATTCAGTTCATTGAAAACTTCTTTATTCAATGCATTCAGTTTATCGGCACGGTTGATCACCACAGTAAGAATACCGTTTTCGGGGAGGAGGAGGAGGGTCTGGTACATGGGAGGAGTTTTGGCAAAAATAGGGGAGAATTGAGTAATGAATAATGAATAATCAGTAATGAGTAGCCCGGGAAAGGGTTGAAAAGTAAGATGGTGCCCGATAGCAGGATGAGTAATGAATAATGAGTGATGAATAGCCCGGGAAAGGGTTGAAAAGAAAGATAGTGCCTGATAGCAGAATGAGTAATCAGTAATGAGTAGCCCGGGAAAAGGCATTACAAATCTGATTTTTTTCAATTTCCGTAGAGGCTCATTACTCATTATTCATTACTCTTCTGCCTTCATCATCATTTCCAGCGATCCCTCATTGCCCGTTACATCGGTAGCGGTTGCTTTAATCCGGCTGCCGGCAGGAAGGCTGTTATTCAACTGAGTGGTATAGGTCCAGTCGAGACCGTTCTTGTTTTGTGTAGCACTGCCTGTTTCGTGCAGGGTGCCGGCGGCATCATAGATTTCCACGAGGACAGCTGTCACGCGGAAATCATCGGTGGCAGGTTGGTAAGTTGAAAAGAACGGTATGATTATTCATTTCGTTCTTTTCAACCTGTCAACCCGTCCACTCATGATATACTCATGATATACTCAAGGTTTCCGGGCGTAGTAAAGGAAGAGTGGCAGAAGAGTAAAAGGGGAAAGGGGCTTATCCTGAAAAGTACAGAGCCGGTTCAAATTCCTGTATAAACTTTACAGGGCTTACAATCAACCTGATTTAGCATCTAAGCCGCAACTATTTTCCGTATCTGGTACCTGTTTCAGGTACTGATTTGTTTGCTGCCTCACGGTTAACAAAATAGTCCGGCTTCCGGACGTCCGGGATATCAAAAGTCGAGGAAACATCTTTTCAACACTTAGTCGATCAGTGAATGGAATGCCCGGATTTAATGTGCTTCTGCTAAGTGAGCCTGTATTGACTACTAACTCCCGACCTGCCTTTGCCGGCAGGCAGGCTACAAACTACCGACTAAATAAATAGTATCGACAGGAATGAATTCGAAGGAAGTTCAATTCGAACTGTATGAGTTGAATTTCAGTAATATTATTTTATAAAGAAAGTGTTGTCCAGATAAAAAACGGTATCGATAAAGAAAAGAATGCCATTATTGGTCAGGACATTCTCATCATGAAGGTCTTCCAGGATCAGCCCAAGTTCAGTATTGAAATAATCATTGTTCTTCCTTAACTGAAATCCATTTGCATAAAGGAATTCCTTCACAATGCTGGTATCTGTAGTGCTTGTGATCTCAATGAATGGTTGCTTTACGACAGCATAGAATACATCCTCCTTCTTGAAAAATCCGATGAGCTGATAAGCGGTAGAAGGGAAAAAATAATTGTGGATGAGAAGACTGTAGAAATAGTCAAGCCAGTATTGATAGAAAATAGAGTCGTTCAGTTTGTAAACGTGTCGTTCATCCTTGTGCAGGTAAACTTTCTGCTCTGCCCCGCTGGCAATGAATCTATTTTCATCGTGATCTGTGAACCAGAGCTGTTGTTCATTGATCCATGAGATCAACTCCGCTGTTTCTTGGTCTTTGGTGAGCTTTGGTTCTTGAGAGTTTCCGCTTGTTTCCTGGCCTTTTCTAATGTAGTTGGCCGCTGCTTTAATAAGATCCGTTGTTGCATGATCGCCAATTCCTGAAATGATACTTTGTAATTCATGCTTTACATTCATTTTCACAAAGATAAAAAATTGTAGCCACACATTCACAGCTCTAACGCCTCACATTATCAAGTAGTTATAATCTAATAAAAATGGCTGCCTGAAATTATTTCCCGCAACCATTATTATTTTCTAAAATAAAAAGTAGTCCCGATCCCGGACGTCCGGGATATCAAAAGTTCAGGAAACATTCCGGGAGCAACTGTATTGACTACTAACTCCCGACTTCTAACTACCGACTAAATAAGTAGTCCCGATCCCGGACGTCCGGGATATCAAAAGTTCAGGAAACATTCCGGGAGCACCTGTATTGACTACTAACTCCCGACCTGCCTTTGCCGGCAGGCAGGCTACTAACTCCCGACTAAATAAGTAGTCCCGATCCCGGACGTCCGGGATATCAAAAGTTCAGGAAACATTCCGGGAGCACCTGTATTGACTACTAACTCCCAACTACTAACTCCCGACTAAATAAGTAGTCCCGATCCCGGACGTCCGGGATATCAAAAGTTCAGGAAACATTCCGGGAGCACCTGTATTAACTACTAACTCCCAACTACTAACTCCCGACTAAATAAGTAGTCCCGACAGGAATCGAACCTGTATCTAAAGTTTAGGAAACTTCTATTCTATCCATTGAACTACGGGACCCTGCTTCGCTAAAGCTACGCAGGACAAAGCCCGGTACCGTGTAGCTTTAGCGAAGGGGGGCAAATATACAAAAGAAATAAGCGCCTATTTCGTAAGTTCGCTATTAAATTAAGTAACCGTAGTTGACTGAGTTTGAATTGATAGAAGGACTCCGGAAAGGGGATGAAGCAGCTTTCCGGTACCTGGTGGATACCTACCAGGACAGGGTTTACAATACGGCGATGGGTATAGTACAAAGTGCGGAAGACGCGGAAGACGTGGCCCAGGAAGTATTTATACAGGTCTTTCGCTCCATTGGCGCCTTTAAAGCCGAATCCAAACTGTCTACCTGGATCTACCGCATTACCACCACCCGCTCCCTCGACCTGCTCCGGAGCCGGAAAAGCAAGAAACGTTTCGGGTTTATTCAGCGCCTGCTGGGGGAAAATAATGAACCCGTACAGGAAATTCCTGATTTTAATCATCCGGGAATTCAGCTGGACCGGAAAGAAAATGCGGCCCGTTTGTTTAAAGTCATTGGAAAATTGCCGGAAAATCAGAAAATTGCTTTTACCTTACACAAATTGGAAGATCTTAGTTATCAGGAGGTTAGTGATGTGATGGGAACTACAGTTGCGGCCGTGGAATCGCTGATGCACCGGGCTAAACAAAACCTCCGGAAATTATTGGAAAATGAAAACGATTGAATAGGGTAAATCGAAGGTTTTACCCCCTGTTAACGTCAAAACAGAGCTATATGAGCACAAACAAACAACATAGAATCGACGAAATCATGGACAGCCTGGATGGCTGCACCCGGGCCGCTGCCCCTGATTTTTTCTATACCCGGCTGAGGGCCAGGATGGAAAATGAAGCCAGCCCCGCTGCCAGTGGTTTCTGGCTGCTGCGTCCTGCTTTTGCTTTTGCCAGTATGGCCATTATACTGCTCATCAATTTACTGGTTGTTTTTAGCCAATCGAATAATAATACGGACGATGCGGTTGTTGCTACCGAAACGGACGGTTTTCAATCCATGGCCGCGGAATACCGCCTCAATGAAGGCAACAGTTCCATTTCTTATTACAATTTAAATCAGGACAGGTAATGAAGAGCGGGAACAAATTACTGATCGTAGTGATCGGGCTTCTGGTAGTATCCAATATAGTGCTGGCTTTTTTTCTCCTTAACGGGAAAACAAAAAAACCGGCAAAACGCGAACGTAACGACCCGACTGAAATGATGATAAAGGAAGTAGGGATGGATGAAAAGCAGGCCGCTACACATAAACAAATGAAAGACGATCACTTTAAAGCGGTTCGTCCCTTGTATGATTCCCTGCGGGCCGCAAAAGCCACTTATTTCGGATTGGTAAAAGATACCGCCGTGAAAGAAGAAATGGCAAAAGTGTACCGCGATAAAATTGCCGCCTGGCAGAGTACGATCGACAGCATGACATTTGCTCATTTCCGTAAAATGCGCAGCCTCCTCAATCCGCAACAACAGCTGAAGTACGATGAATTTGTACAGAAACTGATGCAACGCGGCCGGAAGGACAGCACGGCTAAGAAATAACCGGGATCAGTTATAGATCCGGTCAATCGCTTCTTTATATTTCTCGATAATTACTTTCCGTTTGAGGGACAGTTTCGGTGTTAATTCGCCGGTATCCACACTCCAGTCATGCGAGAGCAACTCAAATTTTTTCACCTGTTCCACATGGTTGAAATATTTATTAAAACTCTCCACCAGGTCCTTGTACATCTCATTTACTTTTGGTTCACGGATCACCTCCTCATGGTTCGTGACACTGATTCCGTTGTGCCGGCACCAATCGAGCAGGTTGGGGAAAGAAGGTACAATCAGGGCGCTTACAAATTTACGGTCGGCCCCTACCAGCATCACCTGTTCTATAAAGGGCGATTCCTTTAACCGGTTTTCAATAGGCAAGGGTGCGACATATTTTCCGCCGCTGGTTTTAAACAATTCTTTTTTGCGGTCGGTGATTTTCAGGAAATTCCTGTCCGTCATTGAACCGATATCACCGGAGTAAAACCAGCCGTCTTTGTCAATCACTTCATCTGTAAGATCCGGGCGCTTGTAGTAGCCCATCATAATATTGGGTCCTTTACAAAGAATCTCTCCGTCTTCCGCAATTTTTACTTCCACTCCGTTTATCAGCGGTCCCACACTGCCGAACTGCCGGCCCGATTCTTCATAACGGTTAACGGCTACCACCGGTGAGGTTTCTGTAAGACCATACCCTTCCATGATGGTAATCTTTGCCGCGGAGAAAATACGGATCAGTCTTACCTGGCAGGCAGCCCCGCCGGTTACAATACACTTGATATTGCCACCCAGGCCTTCCCGCCATTTGGAAAAAATAATTTTATTGGCGAGTCCCAGTTTGAAATTGTACATCGCCCCCTGGTCTTTATTGATCTCATATTTTTCGGCCAGTCCATGTGCCCAGAAAAAGAGTTTGCGTTTGGTACCGGTAAGCTCATTGCCTTTCTGCATGATCTTGTCATATACTTTTTCCAGCAGCCTCGGTACTGTCGTAAACATGTGCGGTTGAACTTCTTTCAGGTTGTCGGCAATCGTTTCCAGGCTTTCCGCGTAATAAATGGAAATGCCCCTGTACAGGTAGAGATAGGTAACCATCCGCTCGAAAATATGATTGAGCGGCAGGAAACTAAGGGCTTTCATTTCCTCACCTGGGGGGAAACAGGGCATACTGGACATAACATTGGAAAGAATATTCCGGTGCGACAGCATTACTCCTTTAGGTGTACCGGTAGTGCCTGATGTGTAAATGATCGTAGCCAGGTCTTCGTACTGAATTTTTTCCGATACTGTTTTTATCTGCGCTATCAGTTCGGGAGTGGAACCGGCCAGTACTTCCTTCCAGTGCGTGGCATTGGGTACGTGTTCAAAAGTGAAAATATCTTTCAGACTATGCACTTTTTCCTTCAGGCTATAGACCTTCAGAAAAAGCTCCTCGTCGTTTACAAATACATATTTAACCTGTGCGTCGTTGAGCACAAATTCCAGTTCGTTTACATTAATCGTGGGATAAATCGGCGTAAGTACGGCACCAATCTGTTGCACCGCCAGATCCAGCATTACCCATTCGGGCCGGTTTTTGGAAAGGATGGCGATCTTATCACGGCCTTCGGCTGTCATATCACCACAGCTGACACCCAGGCTGAGCAGTCCGGCACTCAAACGGTCTACAGTTTCTTTTACGGCAGTGGTACTGTATTTTTTGTATTGTCCTCCTTCTTTTCCGGCCAGCATTACTTCCAGCGGGGTGCGTTCAAGGTGGTATTCCAGGCAGTCAAAAAGTCGTTTCGGCTCCGTCATGGGCAATCGTTTAGTTTATATCAACACAAGAAGTTAATCGTGGGTTCAATATACTATTTTTTTGATTAGTTGACGGGAGTAGGGAGTAGGGAGTCGGGAGTCAGGAGTCGGGAGTCAGGAGTAGGGAGTCGGGAGGCCACAGTCCGTACTCAGCAGGTTCACAAAAATCCGTATCGCTACCCGTTTTACCGAATGCCGTTCGTACTTCGTACTTCATACCTCGTACTTATTCGGCTGCCTGATAATACTGCCCGGCCGGCATTTTAAAAATGCGGGATTGCTGAAATTTGCTGAACCGGCCGTATTCTTCGGCATGGGTTTTTGTCCAGTTGTCGTAGGCGGCGAGGTTTTCAGATGCGCCGAACAGCCATTGATTGTAGGCGTCAAACATCCCTTCTTCGAGTAATTGTTTATGGTAATCGAAAAGACGGAAGGGAAATTTAGCGCCATTAGCTTCATACCAATCAAGGATAAAGCGGGTCCGGATCATAGTCAGTACAGATGTACCGATGCCATTTTTTACAAGGCCGGATTGCCTGCCGATTGTTTGTAAAAAGGCTTTGGCGAATTCGCTTTTATTTTTTTCTTCTCCTTTCATGATGTCCGGATCTGAAAAGAGTTTTTCTTTATAACCCTGAAGCAGCATTTGTTTCATGGCGGCACCTCTTTCGCTGAGACTTTCCATGTTTACAAAAATCTCCCCGTAAATCAGGCTCCAGATTTTATCCTTTGTATAGAAATAAAAGACGGAGGCGTTGTAATAATTGCCACTATAGCCGGGATCGGTACGTATTCCTTCTTCCCATTGTTTTATGGCGGAGAAATCTTTGGCCGCCCAGAGCAGCTCCCCGTATTCGCTGTAGAGCGGGCCGCTTTTGGGAAATTTCTTCAGGGCCTTCCTGTACATCTTATCACAATCCTTTACTTCTTCAAGGGCTTTGTACACATTACCGGCAATCTGAAAACTAACCACATCGGCATCTTCCCGGTCAATCAGTACTTTGGCGCCTTCCAATGCTTTCGCGTAATCCCTTTTATAGTAATAGCTCATCACGAGATCTTTCTGGAGTTCCATGTTCTTGCCGTCGCGCTGCAGGGCACGGGTAAGCACAATGATGGCATTGTCAAAATCGCCGCTCCGCATAAACGTGCGGGCTGTTTCCTGTAATTGTTTGATATCATCCGGCTGGGCGGTGGTTACCAGGGAGAGGGATAAGGCAAAACCTAAAAGAATTCGTTGAATCATAGCGCAAATTAAACAAACAGAGACGTTGGAATCAACGTCTCTGTTGCAAAATAACAAATATTTCTGCGTTTGTACCGGCTCAGATCAGGTGGGTCAGCAGACCGTCCCGCAGTTTGGGCTCAAACCAGGTGCTTTTCGGAGGCATTACATTGCCGCTGTCGGCAATATTGAATAATTGTTCAATGGTTACGGGATACAGGCTGAAGGCGGCTTTCATTTCCCCGCTGTTTACTCTTCTTTCGAGTTCTTTCAGTCCGCGTATACCCCCAACAAAATCGATCCGTTTATCGGTACGCTGGTCTTTTATATCAAGGATTTTATCCAGAATATTATTGGACAGGATTGTAACATCCAGCACCCCGATCGGGTCTTCGGTCCAGGTACCTTTGCGGGCACCGAGGATATACCATTTACCATCGAGGTATAGACCAAATTCGTGCAGGTGAGCCGGCTTTACGGGCTCCGGACTCAGTGTTACATAGAAATCATCCTGCAATGAACCCAGGAATTTTTCCGCTGATAATCCGTTAAGGTCTTTTACCAGCCGGTTATAATCCAGGATGGCCAGTTCAGACGCGGGGAAAATAGTCGTCAGGAAATAACCGGCATCCTCACTGTCGGGCAGCGCCTTACTTACTTTGGCGGCGGAGGCGGCCCGGTGATGACCATCGGCGATATAAGTGGCCGGCACATTTTTTTGAAATTCCGTACTGATGGCATCTACCACCGCGGGCTCATTCACTACCCATACCGCATGTTGTATGCCGTCGACGGCCGTGAAATTATACACCGGCTGATGGGCTTGTTTCCAGTTGTTGATCAGCTGATTTACGGCCTCCACATCCCGGTAGGCGAGAAAAACATTGCCGGTCTGTGCGCGGATCGTACGCATGTGATCAATCCGGTCTTTTTCTTTTTCGGGCCGGGTGAATTCATGTTTTTTGATCACGTCTTTAAAATAATCATCCACGGCGGATACACAGACCAGGCCGGTCTGGCTCCTTCCTTTCATCACGAGTTCGTAGATATAATAACAGGGTTGTTCTTCCCGGAATACAATGCCGTTGCTGATAAACTGATTCAGGTTTTCCTTGGCTTTGTCGTATACATCCTGACTGTGTATATCAATACCGGGGGGCAGGTCTATTTCAGATTTGGTAACGTGCAGAAAGGAGAAGGGATTGCCGGCTGCTTCGGCACGGGCTTCTTCACTGTTCAGTACATCATAGGGGCGGGAAGCTACCTGCTGTGATAATTGTTGCTGGGGTCTTAACGCGTGAAACGGTTTAATGAGGGCCATTACTATCCTTTTTTTGTTGCGAATTCTTTCATCAGGTCGGTGAGCGCTTTTACACTGTCTATGGTGAGGGCATTGTACATGGATACCCGGAAACCGCCGACACTGCGGTGTCCTTTAATGCCTACCATATTTTCTTTCTTGCACCAGTCCATAAACTCCTGTTCCAGGGCGGGGTCTTTCATTACGAAAACCGCATTCATCCAGCTGCGGTCGGGTGTGGCTACCGGACCGTGAAACAGGGGCAGGGCATCGAGCGTGTTATAGAAGAGATTGGCTTTCTCCCGGTTTCTGTTTTCGATTGCGGCTACGCCTCCCTGTGATTTCAGCCAGCGCAGTGTGAGCAGCACCACGTAAACGGCGAATACCGGGGGGGTATTCAGCATGCTGCCTTCGGCAATATGATTGCGGTAATCCAGGATGGTGGGTATGGTCCGGGTTACTTTACCGAGTATCTCTTTGTTTACCACCAGCAGGTTTACCCCGGCGGCTCCCATATTCTTCTGTGCGCCGGCATAGATCAGGTCAAACCGGTTAAAGTCCAGCTGGCGGCTCAATATATCACTGCTCATATCGGCTACCAGGGGTACTCCGCAGTCATACGGAATGGCATGCCATTGGGTACCGGCAATGGTTTCATTTGTAGTGATATGCAGATAGGCGGCCGTGGGAGATACGCTCAGTTCGTCGGGGATACAGGTATAGTTTTCCGTTTTCGATGAACCTGCAATTTCCACATGGCCGAATAAACGGGCTTCTTTGATTGCTTTGCCCGCCCAGGTACCGGTTTCGGTGTAGGAGGCAATATCATTTTCATTGAGCAGGTTCATGGGTACCTGCATAAACTGTGTGCTGGCCCCGCCGTGAAGAAATAATACTTCATGTTTATCGCCCAGTCCCATCAGCTCTTTAACCAGGGAACGGGCTTCATCCATAACGGGTTGAAAAAGGGAGGTACGGTGACCGATTTCTAAAATGGATAAACCGGTATCATTAAAGTTCAGTACCGCTTTGCTGGCTGCTTCAAATACTTCTTTCGGGAGAATGGAAGGACCGGCGTTAAAATTATGGATCACCTTCGTCACGGGCTCGTTCGGGTTTAGAGGTAATAAATGGAGTGGCAAAATTAAGGGAATTGAGCGCCTTAGTGGTCATGATCACGACCTTTAATCACACTGTTTTTCCAGGACTGGTTCAATGCTTCAAATTCAAGCTGTTCAGCCGCGGTAAACTCCCTTTCTGTGAGGGTGGTAAGATCGGGCTGACCGGCATTTACCCAGGCGGTATACCAGAAAGAAGCCACGGCATAGATTGATTGCCGCATGCGGCGTTCCACCATCCCTTTCATCAGGTCATTATATTTTGTACTGAAAGCAGCGGAATACTGACGAATGATCGTGCCATTCCTTTCTTCAAAAGCGTATTTCTGATCCGGACGAAACCGGGCGGATAGTTTTTTTTCCATCGACAGTACCGTGTCTACGGCCGCTGCGCTTTCCAATACACGGGCCCAGATAAAGGAACCGGGGTTGGAGATATAAGAAGCGTTGCCGATGAGAAAATCCCAGGATTTTTCGGCCAGCAATTCCGGTACCCGGCTTTCCCAGAAGCCATGTATGCCGCGTTGGTTGGTGAACTGTCCGTTGTGATTGCTGGAGGCATGCAGGGGTACATGGGCATCGGCGATATAATGGCCGATTTCAGCGGAGAGTTTAAGAATCTTCACCTGGTTTTTATCTTTGAAGGCCTGGGTCAGCCGGTATAACATGGTCTGCACCCACCAGGGTACAATACCGTGTTGCTGCAGACTATCTGCTCCGAATTTTTCAACGGCCGCATTCCAGTTGCGGGGCAATGAATCAAACGGATAGCGGCCATATTTATCCAGATCAATATAGTGGCGGGGGCCCTCCTCGGGAATGGCATAACGGCGTTTGTCCGGATCCACGGCATGCTCGGTCAGGAAATCAATATTCGGTTTATACAGGACGATCATTTCAGGCGGTAAGAGAAAAACCGCGTAATAGTTGATCTGGCGATGGCCATAAAATCCCCAGCAATCCGCCTGCAGCGAAATGCCGCTGATGAGCAGGAATAACAGTATTTTTTTCATGAAAAGGTTTTGCCGTAAAGCTATACGGCCCGGTACTGCCGGCCATGGGAAAAACATCCGTGAAAGCGGGTATTTTCCGGAAAACTATTTTGCTGAAATTGCTCCTGCAAATGCCCGTTTTTATTCCGTACCCCTGTTAGTTCTGTTCTTCTTTGGTTTCATCGTCCAGATCCACCACACCACCTGTAACCGCATATTTCATGGCCTGGCCGGAAGTGATTTTATCGATCTTCCTTACTTTTTCACGGGGAAGAATATATAATTGCCCGGCAAAATTGTATGCCTGGGGTACATAGACGGCCACTTTATGGGCGCCCAGATCAAATTTTTCCATCTCCTCATCGGTAAGAAAACCCACGATCCAGACCTGTTCGGCAAAGACATTGGCCAGTACGGCCTGGTTGAATTTCCGCTTGTCACCTGCAAAAGCTTCGAAGAAATCCTTGGTGGAACTGTAAATAAACTTCACTCCCGGTGTGCGTTCAATCAGCTGGTCGAAAAAACTGATGGCACTGCCCATGATTAAATTCGAACTGATCCAGCCCACCAGAATTACAAAGAGAATGATAAGTACAAAACCAAGACCGGGTATTTTCACATAGGGCTGAAGAATACCATCCACCCGCTCGAATAACCAATACATTACATATAAAGTAATACCAATAGGAGCCAAAATGATGAGCCCCTGTATAAAATACTTTAATATTTTACCTAATATTTTTTTTCTGCTTCTTTTCAGATTAGCCATTTATCTGGATTATAAAACTAAGGTACATCAAAAAACGGCCGTGTTCACCGGTCAGAATAATCGGTGAACGGTCGAAAAAAGGGGATGGAAACTTTTGTCACGAAAATAGTTTCCGTAGTTTTGTCCCTCAAATTATTAAAAATGGAACCCAAAGAAAGAATATCGGCCAAGGCGGAGGAGCTGTTTCTGCAGTACGGGATCCGTTCTGTGTCGATGGATGATATTGCCCATAACCTGGGCATGAGTAAAAAAACGCTGTACCAGTATTTTGCGGAAAAAGATGAGCTGGTGCATGCCGTTATTGACAATCATATTACGCGGATGCAGTCGGATTGTGAAATCTGCCGCACCGAAGCGAGTAATGCCATCCATGAAATTTTTATCACCATGGAACGGATACTGGACGAATTTTCGAACCTGAATCCGATGGTGCTCTACGATATGGAAAAATTCCATTACACGGCCTTTAAACGGTTTAAAGAACACAAGGACAAATACCTGCTGCAGATTGTGCGCCGCAATATTGAATGGGGTATTAAAGAAGGGCTCTACCGGGAAGACGTGAATATTGACGTGATGTCGAAATACCGGATGGAGTCGATGATGATACCGTTTAATGTAAACGTATTTCCGCCGGGTAAATACAACCTGGCTTCCATCTCCGAAATGATTATTCAGAATTTTACCTACGGGCTTGCCACCATCAAAGGACATAAACTGATACAACAATACAATGACCAACGCAAAAAACAGATCTCGTATGAATAGAGTACTTAACAAGATGCAACAGGCAGCCGGTCTCCTTATCCTTTCCGGTCTGCTGCCGCTGTGGTCAGCCGCTCAGTCCGCGACTGATTCAACAAAGCCGGTCCGGCATGCATTTTCCGTGCAGCAGGCCGTGGATTATGCAAAAAAGAACAATGTAAATGTGAAAAATGCCCTGCTGGACGTACAGTACCAGGCACAGGTGAATAAGGAAGTTACTTCCAGGGCCTACCCGGGTATTAATGCCAGCATGGGAACCACGTATAATCCGAATATTGCCACGCAGGTGATTCCAAACTTTATCTCGCCTTCCACGTACCAGGTATTAATCGACCAGGGGGTAAAGGACGGCAGTGGCAACCCGATTACCATGCCCCAGGATTTTGGTTTTATTGCCGCGCAGTTTGGCACTAAATACAGCGCCAGTGTAGGCATCGGCCTCAGTCAGTTGCTTTTCGATGGCCAGGTGTTTGTTGGCCTGCAGGCGAGGGATGCCACCATGCGTTTTGCCCGGAAAAATGTGGAAGTGACGGAAGAGATGATCCGCACCAATATTCATAAAATTTATTACCAGCTGGTAGTCGGCAAGACACAACTGGAATTACTGGACGCGAATATTGAACGGCTGGAAAAACTGCTGCATGATACCAAACTGATTTATGAGAACGGATTTGCGGAGAAACTGGATGTGGATAAGCTGACAGTGGCGCAAACCAATCTGAAAACGGAGAAAGTAAAAGTGCTGAATATGCTGTCCAACGGGTATTACGGACTGAAACTCCTGATGGGTATGCCGGTGAAAGACGAACTGGAACTTACCGATACACTCACGGATGACCAGATAAAAGACGGCATACTGGAAGGCAGTCAGTATAAATATGAAGACCGGAAAGATTACCAGTATGCGCAGATTGGCAAAGAGCTGAACCAGTATAATATTAAACGCTATCAGCTGAGCCAGATTCCCACCATTTCCCTGAACGGACAATATGCCAAAAACGCGCAGCGGAATAAATGGAATTTCCTGGGCAAGGGCGACTGGTTTACCATTTCCAATATCAGTCTCAATATGAGTATTCCGATTTTCAACGGCTTTTATACCAAATCCAAAATTCAGCAAACAAGGATTCAGTTGCAGCAAACGGAAAATCAGCTGGTCGCCATGCAAATCATGATTGACCAGGAAGTGGAAACTGCAAAGAACAATTACCGGTCCGCCATAAGCACGATGGATTTCCAGAAGAAGAATATGGAGTTGGCGGAGAAAGTGTACCAGCAGACGAAAAAGAAATATGAAGTGGGCACCGGTTCGCAAACTGAAATTAATACCGCCCAGGTGGAATTAAAAACCGCGCAGACCAGTTATATCACCGCCCTGTACGACGCGGTGATCGCACGGATTGATTTCCTGAAAGCCACCGGCAAACTCTGATACTAAAACCAACCATTGACATTTAAAATAAAAAACATGAATACGATTTTGAAAATAACAAGTGCGGTGCTGCTGACTGTTACGCTTGCTGCCTGTGGCGGAGGCGCTAAAGATGAGAAAGGCAGCCTGGGTGATCTGAAAGTAAGTCTGGAAAAACTGAAAAAGGATAAGAGCAGCCTGGAATCTGAAATCGCGAAACTCGAAGAGCAGATTGCCAAAGCCGATCCCAAAGCGGCAGAACAGGTAAAACGGCTGGTGGCTGTGGATACACTCCGCACCACGGACTTTGCCCATTATATTGACCTGCAGGGAAAAATTTCCAGTAATGGAATTGGTTATGTGGCTCCTAAAGGCCAGGGCGGATTGATCCGTGCGATCTATGTAAGCGTAGGTCAGCGCGTTGGTGTTGGCCAGCAGGTGGTGAAACTGGATGATGCCATACAGCGTCAGCAATTAACCGCCGCCCAGCAAGGGGTCAGCCAGGCGAAGACACAACAGGCCTTGGCACAAACCACCTATGAGCGGTTACAGAATCTCTGGAAACAGAATATCGGTTCAGAAATGAATGTGATCAATGCGAAGGCTTCTTTAGATGCAGCGTCTGCACAGGTACGCGCGGCTGAAGCACAGGTGGCACAGGCGGCTGAAGCACTTGATATGACAAATGTGAGAGCCGGTTTAAGCGGTGTGGTGGAAGAAGTGAATGTCCGTGTGGGTGAATTTTTTACAGGCGCCACACAGCAGGGTGGTCAGATCGTGATTGTTAATTCCGCCTCCCTGAAAGCCGAAGTGCCCGTACCGGATAATTATGTGGCCAAAGTGAAAAAAGGAGATAAAGTGATGATTGCTGTTCCTGAAACGGGAAAAGCGCCGTACAGTTCTGTAATCAGCGTGGTGGGTGCTTCCATTGATGCCAAGACCCGTTCATTCCTGACGGAAGCGAAGCTGCCGGCCGATCCTTTACTGAAGCCGAACCAGACCGCGGTAATGAAAATCCTGGATTACCAGGCCAAAGCCACAATTGCCATTCCGGTAAATACGGTACAGAGTGATGAAAAAGGAAAGTTTGTGTTTGTAATGGAGAAGTCCGGCGATAAAATGGTAGCCCGCAAGAAAGCCGTGAATGTAGGTGAAGTGTACGAAGGCGTTATTGAAGTAAAAAGCGGACTTGCCGGTGGTGAGTTGCTGATTACGGAAGGGTACCAGACGGTGTATGACGGTCAGGCAGTGACTACTGCGAGTAAAAAATAATTCCCACTGCAATAAATCTGAAATATGAAAGTAATTGATGGCGTTGTAAAAAAATTCAAGGAATTTAAATTCACCAGCTGGGCCATTGACAACAAAGTGGCGGTGTATATCCTGGCGATTATCATATCGGCCATGGGACTCACCCAGTTTGTGACCCTGCCCAAGGAACAGTTTCCGGATATTGTGGTGCCCACCATTTCCGTAACCACTATCTATGCCGGTAACTCCGCAAAAGATATTGAGAACCTGGTCACCCAGCCTATCGAAAAAGAACTGAAGGGTATCAGTGGTGCCAAAGTAAATAAGATCCAGAGTATATCGCAGGCCGATTACAGCCTGATTGTGGTGGAGTTTGATACCGATGTTAAAACCGATATCGCCAAGCAGAAAGTGAAGGATGCGATTGACCGGGCTACTTCGGATCTGCCCAATGACCTCACATCGGAGCCCAATGTGCAGGAATTCGCTTTCAGTGATATGCCGATCATGTTCGTAAATATCAGTGGTGATTTTGACGGTATACAGCTGAAAAAGTATGCGGACAAAATGCAGGATCGTTTTGAATCGCTGAGTGAAGTAAACCGGGCGGAAATTGTGGGGGCACCGGAACGGGAAATCCAGGTGAACGTGGATCCTTACAAGCTGACGGCCGCACGTGTAAGTCTGACCGATGTGGAAAATGCAATCAGCCGCGAGAATCATGATATTACCGGGGGACTGATCCAGACCGGGGAGATGAAGCGTACGCTGAAAGTAAAGGGACAGTTTACGAGCGTAAATGACCTCTACGATATCGTGGTACGCAGCAGTGCACAGGGCGCTTCCGTTTACCTCCGCGATGTGGCGGACCTGCGGGATACAATTAAGGAAAAAGAAAGTTATGCCCGGCTGGACGGGAAGAATGTGGTAACCCTGAATATTGTAAAGCGTTCCGGTGAAAACCTGATTGATTGTGCGGACAAGGTAAAGGCGGAAACAGAAGCCATGCAGAAATCCGGGGAATTGCCGCCGAATCTCCGTGTGGAGTTTACCGGGGATACCAGTAAGCAGACAAAGACTTCATTCAATGAACTGATCAATACCATTATCATCGGCTTTATACTTGTACTGCTGATCCTGATGTTCTTTATGGGCGTTACGAACGCGTTCTTTGTGGCCTTGAGTGTGCCGCTGAGTGTGTTTGTCGCGTTCCTCTTTATTCCTTTGGTCAGCAGTATTTCAGGTATCAATATCACCCTGAACTTCATTGTACTCTTTGCCCTGCTTTTTGGGTTGGGTATTATAGTGGACGATGCGATTGTGGTGATCGAGAATACACACCGGATTTATGCCAACGGGAAAATACCGATCGTAAGGAGCGCGAAGGAGGCCGCTGGTGAAGTCTTTATACCGGTACTGGCCGGAACGGCTACCACGCTGGCGCCGTTCTTCCCCTTATTGTTGTGGAAGGGGCTGATTGGTAAGTTTATGATTTACCTGCCCATTGTATTAATATTAACCCTGGCGGCATCGCTGATTGTGGCTTTTATATTTAACCCGGTATTTGCGGTCAGCTTTATGAAACCGGAGGGTAAGGAGTTTGAAAAGCCGAAGCATACCATTTTCAGGAGTAAGTGGTTCTGGACCGCGCTCATTGGCGGGTTGTTGCTGCACCTGGGTAGTTTCCATGGTACCGCCAATTTCCTGTTGCTCATGGCGATTCTTATGGTATTTAATACCTATGTGCTGAATGATGTGATCCATCGTTTCCAGAATCGTTTCCTGCCCGGTCTGATGAACCGGTATGAAAAATTACTCCGCTGGATATTAAAAGGCAAGCGGCCGATCCGTGCTTTTTATTCTTTGTTTGGTTTATTTATTCTGGCGGTGGCGCTGATTGTACTGAGTGTGATGTCGGGCAGAACGAAATCAACCTTCTTCCCCAGCGGTGATCCCAATTTTGTGTACGTGTATCTGAAAATGCCTGTAGGTACGGATGCACGGGTAACGGACAGTGTGTTGCATGTGCTCGAACACCGGGTGGAAAAAGTGCTGGAAAAGGAAAAGCCCGGAGCGCCCGGAAGTATTGTGGAAAGCCTGATTACCAATGTGGCGGTGAATGCCAATAACCCACGGGATAATAACCGGAGTGTACAGTCCAATCTCGGACGTATACAGGTATCCTTCGTGGAATTTGAAAAACGACATGGTAAGGAAACCGGACCGTATATGGATCAGATCCGTGAAGTGGTACAGGGAATACCCGGTACCAGTGTGGAAGTGCGCCAGGAAGATAACGGGCCACCCACTGATCCGCCCGTGAATATTGAAGTATCCGGTGATTACCTGGACAATATCACCAAAGTGGCTACCGCCCTGTACCAGTACCTCGATACCAACCGGATTGACGGGATTGAAAACCTGCAGCCGGATGTGGATCTCTTCAACCCGGAAATAACGGTGAAGATTGACCGGAAAAAAGCCATGATGGAAGGGGTAAGTACCGCCCAGATCGGGATGGAACTGCGGACCGCCGTGTTTGGCAAGGAAGTGAGCAAAATCAAGGACGGGGAAGACGAATACAAAATTCAGCTGCGGCACAAAGAAGAAATGCGCAATGACCTGACCAGCCTGATGAATATGCGGATCACTTATATGGATATGAATACCATGCAGGTGAAATCGCTGCCGCTCAGTTCCGTAGCCACGGTAGAGTATACCAATACGGCCGGTGGTGTAAAACGTAAGAATGTAAAGCGTACGATTCAGTTGCAGAGTAACGTACTGGATCCTACCATGGTGGCACCGATCAATGCGCAACTGGTATCGAAGATTAATGATTTCAAGGAAAAGAATACGATTCCGCCGGATGTGAATATTAAACTCAGCGGGCAGAGCGAACAGGAGAAGGAAACGTCGGCTTTTCTTTTAAATGCCATGATCATCGCCCTGGTGCTGATCTTCTTTATCCTGGTACTGCAGTTCAATAGTATGAGTAAACCCTTTATCGTACTGACCGAGATATTCTTTTCCATCATCGGGGTGCTGCTGGGTTACGCGTTAACCGGGATGACCATTGCCACGATCATGATGGGTGTGGGTATCATCGGACTGGCGGGTATTGTAATCAAGAATGGTATCCTGCTGATAGAATTTACCGATGAGTTGCGTTCCAGGGGTATGCGTACCCGTGAGGCGGCGATACAGGCAGGTAAGATCAGGATTATACCGGTACTGCTGACAGCGGTAGCTACAATCCTGGGTCTGTTCCCGCTCGCCGTGGGTATGAACCTCGACTTTGCCGGTTTATTCCAGCACCTGAAACCCAACCTGTTCTTTGGTGGTGACAGCGTGGTATTCTGGGGACCGCTGGCCTGGACAATCATCTTTGGTCTGATATTCTCCTTCTTCCTGACCCTCATCATGGTACCGAGTATGTACCTGATGGCAGAACGGCTGAAACGGCCGATGGAGAAGTTCTACGGAACTAAATACATTGCCTTACTTGGTTTCGCCGGACCCTTCTTCTTCATCTTTGTAGGGATCATGTTCCTGGTGAGAAGATTACAGGGTAAGAAAGTGTGGTTGGGGAAAATGAAAGACAGTCGATAGTCGAAACTATAATGAATCATCACTAAATAAAAGAGCCCTCCGATTTCCGGAGGGCTCTTTGTTTTAAGACTGTGCGATCAGCCACTCATTACTGATTACTCATTACTCATTTTCAGAACCCTCTCTTCTCCACTACTTTTCCATCCGCATCCAGTTCCACCACTTCGTAGCCCAGCTTCTTCACGCTTTCCAGGATTTTTGCTTTATCGCCTACCAGCAGAATATTCATTTTGTCCGGGTTCAGCATTTTTTTAGCCGTCTCGTCAATTTGTTTTTTGCTGAGGTTGGCCAGTATTTTATTTTGTTGCTCCGTATAGTTAACGGGTAAACCAAAATCAAGAATACGACGGATAAAGCCGGCTTTCTGGAAACCGGTTTCATACAGCAATGCATCTCTTTGTCCCAGTGAGTTTTTCATAAACTTCAGCTCTGCTTCGGTGATGCCGTTTTCACGGTAATTTTTCAGTTCTTTCATCACTTCCACCAGTGCACTGTCGGTGGCATCGGCGCGTATACCGGAACTGAATTCAAAATCACCGGTATATTCATCACCCGTGAAAGAACTGCGGGCACCATAGGTCCAGCCCTTGTCTTCGCGCAGGTTCAGGTTCAGCCTTGAGTTGAAATCACCACCTAATGTATAGTTCATCAGGCGGGCTTTATTGTATTCGCCGGTGGCATCATATTTCAAACCGGTGGCATACCCAACCCGGAATTGTGACTGGGCCGCTTTGGGAATATCCACGACAAATACCTTTGTTTTGACAACATCAGAAGCATTGCCTTTTACTACGGGCAGAATGATTTTTTTATTCGGCAGTTTACCAAGGAAAGCCAGTTTAGGCAGTATTTCCTGTTGTTTGATATCGCCTACCACTACCACTTTCACGCCCTGTGAAGTCATGTAGTTTTTATAGTAGTCTTCCACATCACTCAGTCTGAGGTTGCTGATGGTATGTTCGGTGCCATCATCACTCATGCTGAGAATGCTGTTCGGGCCATAATTCAGTTTGGCAAATACCAGATCCGCTACGGAAGCCGGATCGGCTTTGGCCTGTTTGAAACTCTGTAACCGTTGTTTCTGAATACGGCTGAAGGCCGCGTCCGTAAATTTCGGATTGAACATTCTCTCCTGCAGCAGTTCGAGCGTTTTATCAATATTTTTCTTTAAGGTCTGTACACTGAAGGTAATCCCGTCAAAGGCGCTGCTTACAGAGACATTGCTGCCCAGCTTCTGCAATTCCACTGCCATCTGTTCAGCCGTGAAATTTTTCGTGTCTTCATTCATCATACTGCTGAATAGGCTGGCCAGTCCTACTTTAGAGGTGTCGGCTGCCTGCAGGATATGTCCGCCGGGTATGGTAATGGTCAGGGTAACCGTGGGGATTTCATTGGTTTCCGTGCCTATCATTTTTACACCATAGGGCAGGTCTTTTTTCCAGACAGCAGGTACTTTCACCACCGGGTTGGCCCCGTTTCCGGGTGTTTTTTTCCGGTCAAAATTGTCCTTAGCTTTTTCATATTTCAAACCGGCATAGCCGTAATCCGGTGCCTGGTATTGGGTGGAATCAATTGTATAGTTATCCGCCGCGGCAATCAATGCTTCCTGTCCTTTGGGCAATACACTCAGCCTGACCGCAAATTTCCCCTTGATATACTGGTTGTACACCCGCATCACGTCTTCTTTCGTTACAGCCTGATACATTTTGATCAGGTCGGCGATTTTATTCGGATTGCCGGAGAAGGTCTGGAAAGCGGCCAGTTGTGAAACTTTACCGGAAACACTTTGCAGGCCATTGATTTGCTGTGCTTCAATACCTCCTTTGAATTTGGTTATATCGTCGTCTGTAATGCCACGGGCTTCAAATGAATCGAGTGCGTCACGGAAAAGGCTATCCATTTTCGCCAGTGATTTTCCGGGTGAGGGTACCAGTTGGAAACTCATTTCGCCGGCGAGTTCAGATAATGAACTGAAGGCACTTGCCTGCAGGGCATATTGTTTTTTTACAAGCTGCTGATACAAAACGGAATTCTTGCCTTGTCCGAGTACCTGTCCGAGACAGGCCAGGGCTCCCATATCCGGATGATAGTTGGGCACCGTGGGATATACCACAGAAAACAGCGGCAGTTTGGCATAGTTGTCTGTATAGGATACATAACGGTCGGCGCTCAGTACAGCCGCCGGTACGGTTACGGGTTTTACTTCAGGTCCGCGGGGAATGGAACCAAAGTATTTTTCGACCAGTTTCACTACGTCGGCCGGTTTTACATCGCCCCCGATTGTAACGGTGGCATTGTTGGGGCCATACCAGCGCAGGAAAAAGTTTTTCAGGTCATCCACATTCACCCGGTTCAGATCTTCCACATAGCCGATCGTAAGCCAGGAATAGGGGTGGCCGTAGGGATAAAGACTACGGGAAGAGGTTTCGCCGGCCAGTCCGTAGGGGCGGTTATCATAGTTCTGTCCTCTTTCATTTTTTACGGTGGAGCGCTGAATTTCAAATTTCTTTTGAGTTACTGCATCCAGCAGGAAGCCCATCCGGTCGGCTTCGAGCCAGAGCATTTTTTCCAGCTGATTGCTGGGTACGGTTTCGTAGTAGTTGGTCCGGTCCCGGTTGGTGCTTCCGTTCAGCGTACCGCCGGCGTCGGAAACAATTTTGAAATGCTGTTCATCGGCCACATTATCACTTCCCTGGAACATCATGTGTTCAAAGAAGTGGGCGAATCCGGATTTGCCGATTTCCTCACGGGCGGAACCCACATGGTAGGTCACATCCACGTGTACCACGGGATCACTGTGATCTTCGTGTACTATCAGCGTCAGTCCGTTGGATAGCTGGTACTTCTCATACGGGATAACCAGTTCAGTTCCTTGTTTGGTTACTTTTTCCAGCAGCCGGGTCTGGCTGTTTAACAGTAAACCTGTTACCAGTAACATGGGAAGTAGCAAAAGGGCTCTTTTCATATTCTTTATTTTTTGAAAGATGCAGTTGAAATAATTACAGCAAAGTACGTCATAAATGGACGTTTTGCCGTCCGTTTATCATTTTCACCGGCATTTTTCCACCATTTGAAGGAAACGGCAGCGGGTATATTGCTTCCCTTTATAACTTTGATGAAAAATTATTCTACTATGTCAGGAGCACCCCGTGTAAATCATGAAATCGATTACAAAATATATGGCGAAGAACTGCAATTTGTGGAGATCGAACTGGATCCGCAGGAAACGGCTATTGCAGAGAGCGGCGCCATGATGATGATGGAAGACGGTATTCAGATGCAAACCATTTTCGGTGATGGTTCCGCTCAGCAAACCGGTGGTTTCTTTGGTAAACTCATGAGTGCCGGTAAACGGATATTAACCGGTGAGAGCCTGTTTATGACGGCATTCACCAATGCGGTACAGGGAAAAAAGAAAGTCAGTTTTGCCGCTCCTTATACCGGTAAAATTATCACCCTGGATCTGCAGCAACTGGGCGGAACAATCATTGCACAGAAAGATGCTTTTCTCTGTGCCGCCAAAGGTGTAAGCGTTGGTATTCACTTTCAGCGTAAACTCGGTACGGGTTTATTTGGCGGGGAAGGTTTCATTATGCAGAAGCTCGAAGGAGATGGGTTTGCCTTCCTGCATGCCGGTGGTTATATCGTGGAGAAAGTACTACAACCCGGTGAGGTTTTAAAAATCGATACGGGTTGTGTGGTGGCGTACACACCGGATGTTGACTTTGATATTGAGTTTGTCCGGGGTATCAAAAACTTCATGTTTGGCGGAGAAGGATTGTTCTTTGCCCGCATGCAGGGTCCCGGTAAAGTATGGATCCAGTCATTACCCATCAGCCGGCTGGCCGGACGTATCATGCAATACGGTACGTATAACCGGAAAGAGGAAGGAAGCCTGTTGGGCGGAATCGGGAATATTTTTGATGGCAGAGAGTGACCTTATAAAAGTCAAAAGTAAAAATTAAAAAATCAAAATCATTAAACCGGAAAGTCATTACAATAATCAGGCTCTCCGTTTTTTTAATTTTGACTTTTTAAGTTTGACTTATCTGACTCCCGGGTATTTACTGGCAACCAGTAATTCATATTCCGGGTTGTTCTTTAACTGGCTGACGATATGCCGTAATCCGGCAACATATTCTTCCTGCTGAAAAGCCTGGTCATGGGCGAGTAGTATCAGGTGACCGGGTGTTTTTGTTTTCCCGGCTTCCAGCATATTATAAATCCGGCGAAGCAGTAAGGCCGTATCTGCATCAGGAGCCAGCGTCTTATGGTCAAATGTCCATTCGATATCCCAACCCATAATGGCATAACCGGCCTGTTGCAGACTGTCAATAGCCGCCTTGCTTTCGTATATATCTGTATGGTCAATACTGTCGATCCGCCAGGCATTCCGGCCGGGCATACGGGCAATATTGTTTTTAAATCCGAGTAATTCCTCCGACTTGGAAAAGTCGCTGATCACACCGGCCGGATCGGCATAGAAAGAAGTATACCGGTTCCGCGCATGACTGAAACTATGGTTGCAGAGCTCAATTAACGTATCCGCTTTCAGCATCTCCAAGGTCTCTTTTTGTTGCCTGGTGTCCAGGGTATGTTGTCCTACTATAAAGAAACTGGCGGGCGCCTGTTCTTCATTAATCACGCGTAAAACATTTCGGGTTCCTTTGTTGGGGCCGTCATCAAATGTCAGGTAGATTTTTTTCTTTTTCCGGTTCAGGGAAGCCAGTGAATCCGCGGTTTTTTTTACTTGCCTGAGTTGGGCTAAGCTGTCACTAGCCGAAATTGTTTTTGGCCCGGCAGGTGTTTTTTCCTTACAGGAAATCAGCAGCAACAGGAAAACAGGGATCAGCAGAAAGTAAGCGGAAGAGGATAAAGGTTTGGCAGGGTCGCCATCGTCAGCAGCAGGGCTGGGGTGCATAAAAATTGTTGTGGTGTTTTAATTTCCGGAATGAAAGTAGCATGTTGCCCGGAGCTTTGCAAACCGGCTTTGGTTAAAGAATAATTAAAGTCAGAAAAAAGTGATCCGGGTTGAACCGGCCCGGTATAAAAAAAGGGAGCCCCGGATCCTGGATTCCCTTTTTTTATGAATCGTACTTACGTTGAATTTACAGCTTTTTCAGCAATATCTTTTTCTGCGAAAAGTTATAGGCGGCATCCAGCATTTCGAGGAGTTTCGGCCAGTCTTCTTTTTTAACCGTCGTATTCTTGTAATGCTTTTTTACCAGCAGTGTCAGTATGTTTCCTTCCACACTGGCTTGTACCCCGAAAGTGCCGGCGGCATTTTCAATATTGACATTAAGGCCGGGTACCCCCACTACTTTGTAACCGGCGGGTATGGTAAACTTAATAATATTCCGGATGCTCTCAGGATATTCCATATAGGCGTCTACTTCCCGTACCCGGTCATCCTGCGAAATCCAGAGCTGCGCGCCGATCAGTCCGGGCACAGAAACGAGCAGGTTGTCGCCGGCAATTTTGACCATATCGGTCAGTTCAAACTTATTGGTATAGTTCAGTTCCTGTTTGCGCCAGGTGCGTCCGTCTGAATTGAGGGTAAACTCCGTGTACGCATTCAGGTTATCATAATCATCTTCCATTTCCTTTTTCATGTACTCCAGCTTGCGGGTCTTGTCTTCTTTTTTCCGTTCGCGGAGCTTTTCTTCATAACTGTCCAGTTCAGCCCCTCTCATGCTGCCTCTTATATCGTCTTCTCCGCCATAGCTACGATGGTCATCATCAAAGGCGGTGGTGTATACCAGCCCCTGGTAATTGTATTTTTGTTTGGCCAGCCCTGTAGCGGCGCGTTGCAATACGATCTGCATATTCCGGGTGGCGGTATCCATCGTGGCGGTGATGGTATTGGTGCTGATATTCTCCTCCGCTTTGGTGTCGGGCAATGTAATCGGAGTGGCCGTCGGGTATTTTCCCAGGCTGATGATATACGCGGGTGTATTCAGAAATTCCTCTTTGAAATCATAGGGGTTGGAGAAGGCTGTGGCATTAAAAATAAACTTGTCTTTCACCCGTACCATCCATTCGGGCTCGGTACGGAAAATAATATCGCCGGGTTTGGTCAGGGTCAGGGGAGAGGTAACCACGAGGTCATAGGGGATTTTGCGGAGATCCAGGCACTGGGTCAGACAGGATGCAAAGAGTTCACTGGAAAATCCATTGGCCCTGTAGTACGACATATGCCGCAGGATATAATACGTTTTCTGGATAAAGTCCTCTTCCCGGAGATCCGCATAACCGATTTGTTTCAGGTAGGCTTTGGCCGTTCCGTAATACATGGATCCGTCGAGGCGGCTGTACAGGTTGTTCATTTTTTTGGCCAGTTCTTCCGGACTGATATTCTGTTTCAGTTCGCCACGGTCACCAATGAAAAGATCCGTCCGGTTTTCACTTCTTGAAAAAACAATCTGGAATTTCAGCATCGGAAATTCAATCATCCGGTTGATCCAGCGGGTGTCGGGAATTTTTTCCCGGTTACGGTCCTCCCAGGTATACTCAGCATTGGCATTGCCGGATTCCTTAAAAGCCGGGGCGCCCATGGTGGATTTGGAGTTTACAAACGAATTATTGTCGGTATCAATTTCAAATTTCTGACTGATAACCGGGTACTCGCGGGTACATACAAAATAGATCGGGTCAAATTCGATATAACTCATCTTCTTTACGGTATTGTCGTCATAGAAGATGGTGCCATAGTCGAGTATATCTCCCGGATCCAGATCGGGAACGGCAATTTTGAAGAAAATCACCCGGCTCTTACTTTTGTCGTAGGTCGTATTCGCTTTACCGATATAAGGAGTAAATGTGGAGGGTACATCATCATTGTCTTCCACGTATACCGCATTCCGCAGCGACACATCCTGTACGGTACCATTGGCTTTAATAACTTTTACGCCGGCTCCGTCATTGGCAGAACCCATCCGGAAATAAACGGTAGAGTAGCTGTTTACCGCGTCCCTGTCCATCAGTTTGATCCGGCGACGGGTAATTTCATATACCGCCAGTTTGTTGGCATCCTTATCAAAGGAGAAGCGGGTTTTCTGGGCGATGATTACGGCGCTTTCCTCTTTCCATTTGTCGGGAATGGCTGAAGTGGAAAAATCGGCATCGCCGTCTTCCCAAACGGGTTTCATATTCCGGGCGATGGCTTCCAGTTTGGCCGGACTGAATGTGTCGTCATCCTGCGCCACAACGGAGATTGAAATGATAAGGCTTAAAAAAATGAATACTTTTTTCATATGTTATTACTTTGAAGGCGTGCTGAATTTTGACGCCTTTTTTATTTTAACCGCGGAAAAGCAGTGAACACGAAATGTGTATCCGGTTTTGCCTTTTTTGCGGTATTAAAGAACTTTTTTTAATCAATAGTCCATTTGTATTCCTCTGCGCTCTCTGCGTCCTCCGCGGTTCCTTCTGTATTCCTCAGCGCTCTCCGCGTCCTCCGCGGTTCCTTCTGTATTCCTCTGCGCTCTCTGCGTCCTCCGCGGTTCCTTCTGTATTCCTCAGCGCTCTCCGCGTCCTCCGCGGTTCCTTCTGTATTCCTCTGCGCTCTCTGCGTCCTCCGCGGTTCTTCATGTATTCCTCAGCGCTCTCCGCGTTTATTATGGCTTTTTCACCAGAATCAGGTTACTGTTGAAGTCTTTCAGTTTCTTTGAAAAATTCTTCCAGTTTTCAAAGTCCGCTTTGCGGATACGGCCGGTGGGGAAAGCCAGCGTTTTGCTGAAAATAACTTTATTGTCTTTTACCGTATACGAACCGGATACTTCATAGTCGGCCGCTTTTTCATTGATGGGCGCCGGCAGGGACACGACTTTATACCCGGCAGGCAGCAGCAGTTCGGTTTCATCCACCGATACATAACTGGATGAAAGTTCAAAATCCTGTTGCCTGTTTTTATCGGGTTGCAGACCACGCAGGTTTTCCGGGAAAAAGTCAATCCCCAGGTAGAGTTCCTTTTCTTCCGTGATCACGTAATTACTCAGGTCAATATCGCCTTCAAACGTGATGGGGATTTCCCGGTTGTTCAGATCTGAGGTTTTGATGTTGGACACCACCAGGTTTTTATTGCCGAATTCCAGGTAGCGCTGAATCATTTTCTTTTTATCGTCGCTGGGTATGTCATGGTAATACTGGTGAAAGGTGGTGCGTTGTTCGCCGGTGAGCGTAACTTTTACATGCCCTTTCAGCACATTATCCTTCAGCTGGAAACTGGTCTGTGTGAGCAGTTTATTTTTGTCTTTGTCCTGCAGCGGCACTTTTTTCACTTCATGTTTTTCTCCTTTTCCGATCAGTACTTCTTTTCCCTGGATCCGCCAGGCATATTCGCCAAACGGGATATATTTTTCAGTACCATCGAGGAAATATTCCTTGCCGCCCAGCACTACGGTACTGATGCAGTGATTGTCCACGGCCAGTGAGGGCAGTGTATAATCATAGGGAATATGCCGGGTCCCGATCCATGTCATATAGGCTTCCAGTCCGGCCAGTTTGAGCATTTCCGTCATCAGGTTGGCCATGCCCTTGCAATCGCCATACTTGGATTTGAAAACATCCTGGGCGGCGGCGGGTATAAAACCGGCCAGTCCGTCTTCAAACGCGATATACCGGATATTGTCCTGTACCCAATAGAAAATGGATTTCACTTTTTCAATATCACTGGTCTTCCCTTTAGTAAGTTCAGTTACTTTGGCTTTCAGTTCATCAGGTTTGTTGTTGCATTTTTTGTAGAGATAATTGTACCAGCTGTACAGGTCGGCCACATCGCCGAATCCTTTTTCTTTTTTGCCGTCAGCATTGAACGATTTTACCACGAACACGATATGCGGATACTGGTAGGCAATACCGATAGCCCGGCGCTCATTCTTCATACCGGCCAGGTTCTGCAGCTTATACGTGATGATGGTTTCTCCTTTTTCCTGTGTTTTTTGTTTGGTGATTTTATATCCTTCGAAATTAAACTCCCGGATATCGAGTTCCAGCCATTCCGGAATCCGTACGCGTATAATTTTTTCCTTGGCCGGAAACCAGGTATGAAAATATTCGGACGTCAGGTATTTGCTGTCCATATATTTTTTTTCGGTTTCCACCCTGGCCACGTCGCCATAGCCGGTAAAGCCGATATTGAAATATTTTACCCGGCTGTCGTCGGAAAACAGTTCACTGGAACTGGCGGAGCGGTCGATGGCGTAACCGACATTGTAATTTTTCTTGATCCCGAACATGCCTTTTCGTTTTTCCAGCTGTTTGAAAGAAGTAATCCGGGTAAAGGAATTGTAAAAATCAAAATACTGGATACCGGCTCTTTCGCGAAGGGCCAGAAAATTGATCCCGGTCGATTGGGTGGCGGTAACTACGGGAAGCTTGTCTTCGGCCCGTCCCCGGTCGAAAGTAAACTCTTCTTCCACCAGGGTGGCGGCCACACGGTCATCGGGAAAAACTTTTTTAAGGCGGTTGGCCTCAAAGAGATCATCATCATTCTGGGCAGACAAAAGGCCCGGGAAAATGGCCGAAACGGCCAGGATAAGGAGGAGGAATTTTCGCATGGTGAATTATTATCCGGCCAATATAAAAATTGTCCCTGATATTTCTCATAATCAGGATCATTTTAACTGACAAAAATCAGTGCATCAACCATGGCCAACTTGTGTTAAATTCGCAAAATAACTACAACGCAATGGCAAGAAAACAGGAAGTATTACAAGACGTGGTAATTAAGTTCGCCGGGGACAGCGGAGATGGAATGCAGCTGACCGGTAGCCAGTTTACCAACAATACAGCATTATTAGGGATTGACCTGGCTACTTTTCCCGATTACCCCGCAGAAATCAGGGCCCCCCAGGGTACACTGGCCGGGGTGAGTGGTTTCCAGTTACGTTTTTCTTCTGATAAAGTATTTACACCGGGGGATGCCTGCGATGTGCTGGTGGCTATGAATGCGGCCGCACTGAAAGCGAACCTGAAAGCCCTGAAAAAAGGCGGTAAAATCATTGCCAATACGGATGGCTTTGATGCAAAAAACCTGCGCCTGGCCAACTATCCGGAAGGCGTGAATCCGCTGGAAGACGGCAGCCTGACCAACTATGACCTGATTAAAATGGATGTAACGAAAATGACCCGTGAGTCATTGAAGGATGTTACCCTTGGTATGAAGGAGAAAGACCGGGCCAAGAATATGTTTGTACTGGGTTTCCTGTACTGGATGTACAACCGGGATATGGAGAATACCATTGCCTTCCTGACTGATAAATTTGGAAAAAAACCTGAAATCCTTGACAGTAACGTAAAAGTGCTGCAGGCAGGTTACAATTACGGAGATACCACGGAAACCTTTACCACTACTTATTCAGTGGAAAAGGCCAAAATGGAAGCGGGCAGCTATCGCTCCATCATGGGTAACCAGGCCGTAGCGCTTGGTCTGATCGCCGCTTCTGAGAAAAGTGGTCTGCCGCTTTTCCTCGGTACTTATCCGATTACACCGGCATCTGATATCCTGCACGACCTGAGTAAGTACAAGCAATTTGGCGTACGCACCTACCAGGCCGAAGATGAAATCGCGGGTATTGCTTCCGCTATCGGTGCCAGCTATGGCGGTGCTCTTGGCGTAACCACTTCCAGTGGTCCGGGTATTGCCCTGAAAGGAGAAGCTATGGGACTGGCCATGATGCTGGAGATTCCCCTGGTGATTGTAAATATTCAGCGGGGTGGCCCCTCTACGGGTCTGCCTACCAAGACGGAGCAAAGTGATCTGATGCAGGCCTATTATGGCCGCAACGGGGAATGCCCGATGCCGATCGTCTCCGCGTCAACACCGGCAGATTGTTTTGATTCAGTATATGAGGCAGTCCGTATTGCCGTACAGCATATGACGCCTGTGATTTACCTGAGTGACGGATATATTGCCAATGGTGCTGAGCCCTGGAAATTCCCGAACAGCGCGGACCTGGCTCCCATCCCTGTTACTTTTAAAACAGAACTGGCAGAGGGTGAAGAAAAATACAAGCCCTATGCCCGTGATGAGAAACTTGCCCGTCCCTGGGCCGTGCCCGGAACCCCAGGACTCGAACACAGGATCGGCGGTTTGGAAAAACAGCATATTACCGGTAATGTAAACTATGAACCGGAGAATCACCAGCTGATGATTAAACTGCGCCAGGAAAAAGTAGATAAGATCGCGGAGTATATTCCTGAACAAAAACTGGACAGTGGCCCTGAGAAAGGGAAGATCCTGGTATTGGGCTGGGGCTCCACGTACGGATCTATTAAGTCCGCAGTAGCGGAACTGCAGGCACAAGGACAGGCAGTCAGCCATTGCCACCTGCGTTATATCCGTCCGTTCCCCAAAAACCTGGGTGCCATACTGAAAAATTTTGAGCAGGTACTGATACCCGAAATCAACAACGGGCAGCTGATTAAAATTATCCGGGACGAATACCTGATCGACGCCAAAGGCTATAACAAGATGATGGGTATTCCGATTACCAAAACAGAACTGGTGATGAAACTGGAAGAAATGCTCGGGAGAGCCAATTAATCAGCCCACATTTTTTATAAAATCCATCCTTTAACGAGGATGGATTTTATTTTTGATATTAATACGATGACTCTTGTTTACGTCAAGGCTGTTGACTACTAACTACAAACTACTAACTTCCGACTAACATCTATCCGGGTACATACACTTCAGTCGCCTGCGGCACCGCCACCGCAACGGCAAAGGCAACCATGGCGATCACGATACCAAACATGAATACATTATAGGCAATCCGCAGCCAGCGGTATTTTTTGGCTAATACAACGCCGAGAAAATAATTGTCTTTAACGAGACTGCTGTAGAGATAGCTTTTATCAGCCAGCAATTCCTGCATGGCCCAGTCATAATCGGGCAGGCTCATTTTATAAAAATTACCAAAGAACAGCAGGTTGGTTTTTTTGGTCTGAATGTCTTCCGGTGTAAATGTGCCGTGAGTAACATTGGGCCGGGTGGCCAGAATGGAGAATACGATGGCGGATACACATACGGTAACAAGAATAATAACGGGTATCTGCAGGTAGCTGTTGGATTCCAGTTTGGTGGAAAGGGTGGAAATCACGATCGTCAGGATGATGGAGTTCACCGAGATCAGGATGTTGGCTTTAGAGTCCGCCATCTGGCTGAGGTTCGACTGGTTCTGGGCCATAATCCGGAACACGGTACTGATACCCCGCTCCGTCTTTTTTTCCTTGGATCGCTTTGTTTTCTGTTCCTCATCAGTCAGGTCAGTATCGTCGTCTTCCCCGTCTTGTTTTTTCTTTTCTTTGGAAGCTTTTATTTTTTCCGGGGGATTTTTTTCGAGCAATCCGTTGAGGTGTTCCTCTTTTACGGGCTGCAATACTTTTCGTCCGAAGGCGGTAAAATAATTATGTGCTTCCAGGAAGGCGATATTGTTTTTACGCCATTCTTTTTTTGACCATTCTTCCCCGTTGAACAATTCCAGTTCTTCCCGCAGGAGCCGGCTTTTTTCTTTAAAATTGGGCGAGCCGAGATGAAAGAGGTCCGCGTCGCAAAGGATTTCTTCCAGTTTATTCTGGGGATTCTGGGGCATACGGGTGGCCAGGATACAGCCCTTTACTTTTTCCCTGAAATCGTCCGGAACGGGATGCAGGTCAAAAAAGTCAGCGGCGTGTTGTACGCTGACCAGTTCATGATCCCGGCTTTTGCCCGCGCTGTAGCCTGTGTCGTGAAACCAGGCGGCAACGTACAGGGCCAATGCGTCTTCTTCCGGCAATAATTCCTGGGCCGCTATCTTTTCACTGGCGGCTACCACGTCCTGGGTATGCTGCAGTGTATGAAAGCTGGCATCCGGGCTTACATTGGCGGAAATAAGCTGACTCGCGTGATCCCGGGCGGCTTTCAGCAATGCTGACGGATTTTCCATCGTGGTTACAGGTAACTTTTGATAAATTTAATCAAAATTAGAGGAATGCGTTGTTTAAATTTCAGGCTGGATTTGCTTTTTTTGACGATGGCTGCCGGGTTTTTATTCAGTAGCTGCAGGGGAACCAAAGTGCGGAAAATTCAATCTCCCCCGCATTATAATTTCGGGCAGGTCTTTACCCATAAACTCGATCCCAAACTGAAAGAAATTTCAGGAATGGCCTGGGACAATAAAAAAGATGAGTTCATTGTACATAATGATGAATCCGGGAAACTGTTTTACCTGGATAAGGAGACTAAAGCCATTAAAGCGGAGCACCTGTTTGGGGAAAAAGGAGATTATGAAGAAGTGGTAGTGGTCAACAGTGTGCCCTATGTATTGAGGAGTGACGGATTGATCATTCGGGTGGACGCGGATAGTGCCGGCCGATATAAAAAAGTGGAGCTTGGCAAACCGGCCATCGGCGGCACCAATGATTTTGAAGCGATGTATTATGATGCGGCGCGTAAAGCCCTGGTTATTTTATGTAAAAACTGTGAGACCGATAATAAGCAGGTAGTGAGTGCCTATGCCTGTTACCTGGATTCCACCGGGTTTGATTCACGGCCGGTATACAGCATTTCAGTAAATGATATAAAAACCGCCTCCCCGTTTAAAAGTTCGCGGATAGAACCATCCGGTGCCGCCGTACACCCGGTTTTGCAAAAACTGTTTATTCTTTCTTCGGCCAGCAGTCAGCTGATCATTGCGAGTATGGAAGGTAAACCGGAAGGGGTGTATGAGCTTGGAAAAAAACTGTTTCCGCAACCGGAAGGCATAACATTTAAGTCAAACGGGGATATGTATATTTCCAATGAAGGCCGGGCGGATAAAGCAACCATTCTCCGGTTCCCGTATCATAAATAACCGCCTATTATTCAGTGAGCATACGGCCGGCTTTTACCAGTACAGCCGTATCGGTCTGCTCATAACAGATCTGTGCACGAAGCGCTTTTAATCCGGATACGCCTTGTAATTCCTCGAGGTCAAGGTTCTCAACTCCCGGCAGGAGCAGGCCTTTTTCCTGGAGAAATTCAATATACTCTTTGTATTCCGCGGCTTCCCGGGCCTGTGTATATACAATAGCGATCATGCCCGGTTGTGTCAGCCGTTCATTGGTTTCTTTTATATGTACTTTGTCGATCCGCTTCTTGATGATTTCATAGCGGGTATTGCCGGCTCCGTTCACGTCAAACTTTCTTTCTTCCGTCCGGAAACAAATACTCAAAGGCTGGCCGCCGGCCAGGATCAGCTGCGTGGTTTGCAGCGGAACCGGCATTTTATTTTCCAGCAATCTTGTTTGCCTCGCCGCTTTTATCATCACAGTCAGTTGCCACATTTTTACATTGCGTAAATACAGTTCGTCAAATTTTTTTCGCGGACTGATGGATTGCCCGATGAAAATTGTAAACTCGAGTCCGTCGGTAATAAACCGTTCGAAATAATGCGGATAAATTTTCTGGGCGGCCGCCTGTTCGCGGTCCATATATGCGGAGAGTACATCATTGATCAGTGAAACACTTTGTTCATATTTTTTCCGGTTATGATATACAATGCCCTTGTCCGGATCCAGGGCATGATGATAAGCGGTAAGCTCGGCACTAACCTGTGGTTCGGTTTCGTGCAGGTGATTGAATACGTGAATCACCTGTCCCTGTAAAAAATCATACACAGCCGTTTCTTCTTCGGAGCGCAGGCGGTCATTCATTTTATCCAGGTAGCGTGCAATGCGTGATTCCAGTTCCTGGAGCAGGGGAAAACTCAGCCCCGCCTGTGCTTTTTTTACGACGGCGGCTGCCAGGTGAAGTTGTTCCTGCAGATCGGCCTGAACGGCTTTTGACCGGGCCAGTGATGAATTGCGTACATCAAGGGCTCCATATAGCGGGTATACCTGGTCAAATACGATCCGTTCCATCCGGGCGTCCTCATGCCGGTACTGATGCAGCAGGTAATTCAGTGAGGCCTCGGTGAACTTCCATTCCACCGCCGGTTGAACCGCGGTAAATTTTTTCTTGATCAGGATTTCCACTTCACTGTTGAGTTGTGCGAGACTTTTTTCCAGGCTTATTTTAAATAAGGGTACCGCCGCTTCTATTTTCCGGATATGATAGGGGCGGAGATAGCCGGCCACGGTGCTGCTGATTTCCAGAAGGCCCATCAGTTCCTTACCCTGTTTCAGCGGGCAGAGTATGATACTGCGGCTGCCGCCGGTATAATAATTCCGGAGGCATTGAATACGGGATGTGGTTTCATTCAGCTCGTCATACAATACCGGTTGCTCATGATCCCGGAACAGTATTTTACAATAGTCGCTGATTTCTTCTTTTTCCGCGGTAGAGCCGCACGTATGAAAAAGCAGGCTCTGGCTGCTGTGCAGTTCGGAGTATACATAATGTCCCTGTATCCTGAAAAAAGGAGTGATACCGATGGTCAGATCTTTCAGGCCGATAAGATCCTGTATGTGTTTGTCGAGGCCGTTATAGGTGGCCGTTCCCGGCAAACCGTTATTGTCCAGGATGCAGTTTTTCATTTCAGCGATTACCGCCTGTTCTGTGATGTCATTGATCCGGAGAACGGTGAGGCCTTCAAATACAAAAGCGTCTAATGGTACCCGTTCCATCAGTTCTTCCTGTGAAAACAGGCGGTTGCTGGCCGGATCCAGCAGGCTTTCCGGCAAAGCGGGCATGGCGCCTGCCGGCCGTACGTCAATGAAACGGCCATCCAGCCTCATTTCCATGTAGCGGGACAGGCCGGTCTGCGGATCGGTGATGGTGTATACCACCCTTGAATTTTCGGGGCTGGTAAATCCAAAATATTTATTCAGCAAAAGTCCATAGGCAAAATGAAGCCGTTGCTGGAGCAGATTGCTGGCCGGATCGTCCGCAATCAGGATTTCATTGGTCCCTTCTTTTATCAGTTGTTTTTTAAACTGCGGCGATGCATACACGGCAAGATTTCTGAAAGGATAGGAGATCCCGTACATATAGTTGGCCGTGGTAGGTGGAAAAACGGCCGAGAGGAGTTCTTCCAGCAGTTCATGATACGGATCAAGGAGCGAGAGATCATGTATCGTGCCCATCAGTTCCGGATGCTGTTCCAGTTCCGCCACCACATGCCCGTACAGTTTTTTCATACCGTCATTTCCTTCCTCAATGGTTCTTTTGAGCGTGGCAACAAGCGGTCTGAATGAAAGCAGACTGTTGAAAGCAGGTATAGCAGGTGTTGGTCCGGTCATGGTTACAAGTAAGCAGGTATCTCCCGGTAATTTATTTTCCGGAAAGAAACCAGGACTTTACCAAAGATAAGTGAAGCGGCCGGCTGTTGCAACAAAAGGATGGATGCCGGTATCGTACGGGCCAGCGGTGAGCTATGAAATGTGGAGGTATTCCGCCCGGCAATAAGTATTTACATGCTTATACTGAATATTATCAGGAAAAGGGTCAAGCCAATACTTACGAAGGAAAAGTAGAATGGCCGGCCCGATATTCAGCAGTTAAAATTACAGAAATTCAGTCTTTTATCGGGAATGCGTGAGGGTAAAGATTGTTGAAAAAGACTTGAGTCGCAGACTCAGGACAGCTGCCTTATTGTTGAATAGGCGGGAACACTACAGACAGCGGGGGGCTCCGGGAGGAAACAAGTACACTCAACAGCTTCACTCTTCATCGCCCTTCCTCATGTCCAAATACAAACCTAGATATAAAGGGCTGAACATTTTTTTTAAGAAATCATCAGATACAGAAAATGTATCACTATGAATCAGCCAATTCCTAAAAAAACAATCTGCGTAAACTGTATCAGTATTATTATTCCACGAGAATAATACAGCAGCCGAAATTGAGAAATTATTCGCAAGAGAATCTTTTTTAAGTTTTCGCAAGCGATACTTAATTAAATCATAATATAAATCCCCTGAAAAAGTAATCACATTTAATTTTTCTGAACTCCAAAAATATTCTTTCGAATCTGCAATTGGCCGGTTGCGGTTATCATTCATAATAATCATTTTAACCAACTTGACAGAGTCAAATGAACACTGTGCACTAACAGAAAACGTCAGGGACATGAACCCGAGTATGAAAATAATTTTTACCATAGTACAATATTTACTCAATTTGAATTGCCGCTTGAATCAGGAAGTTTATCCGTAGAACTTGCATATTTCACATATTCACCACCATAATTATCCCTTGTCGGCTCACCTAATTTACTATTAGTAATATTTTGTTGTTCAGTTGTAAATTTTTCATTTACGGTTCTGAAAGATGACAATGGTTTACCCTCGTCAGTGGACTCTCGCTGGAAAATCCGCTCAAACTGACCACCTCTTTCCGGTCGAACCTGACCACCCTTTTCCGGTCGAACCTGACCACCCTTTTCCGGTGCAAACTGACCACCCCCTGGAGCCTCATTTATAAAGGTTGTTT
>Ga0209572_1000763_pt1 | contig 36631 bp, 27 predicted proteins | sample EBPBio232012_DNA_FD_185867 | JGI IMG/M metagenome (GOLD analysis project Ga0209572, IMG submission 185867) | Wastewater treatment Type I Accumulibacter community from EBPR Bioreactor in Madison, WI, USA - Reactor 1_1/23/2012_ DNA (SPAdes)... | ecosystem: Engineered > Bioreactor > EBPR >...
AGCGCCTGCAGCGCTTGGCCGAGCGCGTGGCGGCCGAGATTGGCCCCTTTGGTCACCGCGTTTTCACCGATTCCGCCCCCGTGCTGGAGGCCGAGTTGGCCAGCCGCAGCGGCCAGGGCTGGCGCGGCAAGCACACATTGGTGCTGTCGCGCGAAGGCGGCTCCATGTTTTTTTTGGGCGAAATCTACCTCGATTTGGCCCTGCCACCCACCGCGCCCGCCGAGCCGCACTGCGGCAGTTGCACCGCTTGCATCGACATCTGCCCTACGCGCGCCATCGTCGCGCCGCACCGGCTGGATGCACGGCGCTGCATCTCCTACCTGACCATCGAGCACCACGGCCCCATCCCCCTCGAATTGCGCCCGCTCATCGGCAACCGCATCTACGGCTGCGACGACTGCCAACTGGCCTGCCCCTGGAACAAGTACGCCCAGCCCAGCACGCTGCCCGACTTTGATGCGCGGGACGGTTTCGCTGGCGAGGCGTTGGCCGCCTACCTGGGGTGGACGGAAGAAGAGTTCCTACGCCGCACCGAAGGTGGCCCTATCCGCCGCATTGGCCACGAGCGCTGGCTGCGGAATGTGGCCGTGGCAGCGGGCAACGCCCTAGCCAGCCTGCCGTCGACCGACACGGCCCGCGCGCCGCTGCGGCGGGCGCTGCTCGCCCATTTGGGGCACCCGAGCGCACTGGTACGCGAGCATGTGGCGTGGGCGCTGGGGCAAGGGGGTGATGGCTGAGCGGCCGCATTCGGCGGCGGAGGGGCGTACCCGTTGGCGCCGGCCCTTAAGATGTCCTCGTTCATTGAGCAGGGGTCTCGCGTCGAAAAACCGTTTCGGGATGAGATTCAAACGCCTCGATCAAAAACCGGTCTTGCGGCTTCTCTGACGCGGTTTTGGGAATATGCGTCAGCACTTGAATAAATCCTGGCACGATGTTGGGCTCGAGATGGTTGGCGCAAGTCTTGAACAATTGCTTAATGTCAAATGTCGATCCGTTTTTGGGTACGACTGCAGCGACGACATCTTTTTCGCCGGGGGAGAGATGGGCGCCGCTGATGCCATAGACGTAGACATCGTCGACCCATCCGGACTCGGCGATCACTTTTTCCACGAAGGCGGCGTTGATGAATTCTCCATTGCGGCGAATACCGTTGCCTTTGCGAAAATCGAAATAAAGCCAACCTTCGGCGTCCTCGTGCACCACATCACCCATGTGCAACCAGCCGCCTTCGCATTTCTTGGCCGACGCCGCAGGATTGTCAAAGTACTCGACAACGAACGGCGCATTGTCGGCGTGTCGAAAGATCAATTCCCCGGATTCGCCCCGCGGTACCTCCCGCCCATCGTCGTCCACCACGCGGTATGTCAAGGTGGGCGCGGGCTTGCCAATGCTGCCCACGGGGCCAGTGCCCGGGTAGTTGAAGCACAGTCCACCCTCGGCCGCGCCGTAAAACTCCAGAACCTGTACGCCAAATCGGCGTTCGAAAGCTTCCCAGATGGCCCCGGGCATGCCTGCGGAAATGACAAATCGAACCGGATTGTCGGCATCATTGGGACGTGTCGGCTCGGCGTACACCGCCGTGGTCATGCCGCCCAGCAGGGTGAACGTGGTGGCGCTGTATTTGCGAGTAATGTCCCACAGTCGCGATTTGGTGAAGCGACGAGACAGGACGCAACGCAAGCGGCAGGCCAGCGCGGCCCCCAAGGTGAGCGCCTGCGCGTTGGCGTGCGTCAGCGAAAGGCCGGAATAGAGCCTGTCCTCCGGCCGGTACCCGAACAAGCCCATGGCCAGCAGCGAGGTCTCGCAATACCGCTTGTGCGTCATTACGATTCCCTTGGGGTCGCCGGTCGTCCCGGATGTGAAGATCAGTTCCAGCGCACTTTCCGGGTCTATCGTTCGAATTTCCATCTCGGGAACGGCGACTGGCGCGGCCGCCTCCCAGTCGACCACCCCGGAATACTCGGCCAGGGGTTTGCTTCCTTCGTCGGTGGCGAAACCCATCACCCAACGCATTTCAGGCAATGTGTCGCGCAAGGGCTGAAGCTGACCCAGGGCGTAGTCGGCGATAAAAGCCCCACAACAACCGACATTCTTCAGCATGAAGTGCAACTTCTCGCCCCGGGTTCTCGGGTCGATCGGAACGACAACCGTTCCCACAATGCTGGAGGCCACCATGGCCTCAACAAATTCGGCATGGTTCGCCATGATCAGCGCTATCCGCTCTCCAGCTTGGACGCCCAAGTCCAACATCACCCGTGCCATGCGCCGACCGTTGTCCCACAGATCACGGTAGGTGCGTACTTCGTCTGGGCGGACACCACCGCCCTCAATGGTTAGAACATCAAAGTCCGGTAACTCATCCGCGCGATTGGCCACCAAGTTGGCCAGAATGTTTTCAGCCCGTGTTGTCATGGTTGATTCCAGTGGAGTTGCCGCTTCATCGACCGAGCAGGGTCAGGCAGGCCACGGCCTCCTCCACGCCGACAAGACCACCGCCGTTCTCCGCTAGGGCAATGCGAGCTCCTTGCACCTGCCGCTCGCGTGCCTCGGCACGCAATTGCGTGACAAGCTCAAAAATCTGCCCCAACCCAGTCGCTCCAATGGGGTGCCCCTTCGATTCGAGCCCCCCCGATGGGTTGATGGGTATGCGGCCACCGATCATGGTCTCGCCACGCTCGGCGGCCGGGCCACCCAGGCCCATGGGCACAAGCCCCAGCAATTCGGACTGAAGAATCTCGCCGATCGCCGTGGCATCGTGAACCTCGGCCACGTCAACATCTTGCGGGCCTATGCCAGCCCGCTCGTACAGATTCCGTGCCGCGAGACGGACCAGGTGATGCTCAAGATCCGACGGACTGCGATCACTGCCGGTCTGCAAGACGCACTCCAATACCCTTATGGCTCGACCGCGTGTGCCCTGGAGCGACTTCAATCCCGCCGCGTTGCAGACGATGGCCGCCGCCGCGCCATCGCTCACGGGTGAGCACATGGGAAGGGTCAACGGGTAGGTGATGGGGGGTGCCGCCAGAATTTGTTCGACGGTATAGGCGTTCCGGTACTGGGAGAGGGGGTTGTTTACCGAGTGCGCGTGGTTTTTCGCCGCCACGGCGGCAAACTGACGCTGGGTTGTTCCGAACTCGCGCATGTGCATCCGTCCCATGGCGCCGTAGATGTCCATGAAAACGCTGTACGGCCTGGACGACTGACTCTCCGCGGGGGGGGACACACCCTTGCCCATGGCCAGGAGACGAGCTTTTCCGGCTTCCGTGTCGTGCACGTCCCATGCGCCATCAAAGCTGGCAAACATGCGCGCCTTGTCTTCGGAAAACATCTTTTCCGCCCCCGCCGCCAGAACGATATCGGCAGCACCCGAGCGCACATGATTGACCGCCAGGAAGAAGGCGCTGCTGGCACTGGCACAGGCGTTTTCCACGTTCACGATGGGTATGCCTTGAAAGCCCGCCGCTCGCAATGCCACCTGACCGCGAACCATGTGCTGCCCATCCATGTGCCCCTGCGTGGCATTGGCGAAGTACGCGGCCTGCACTCGGCTGATTTCGCAGCCTGCGTCGGTCAATGCGGCGTTTGTGGCCTGGCGGGTGAGATCTTTGACGCTCAACGAAAGATGCTTGCCGAAGGCGGTCATGCCCACTCCAACAACATAAACTTGACTCATGGCAATTTCCTTCCACCCAGAAAAAAAACCAGATTGAATCGGCTCCGAAACACTCAGTCGTCGCTGCTTCGGGCCCCATGTGTTGATTCACTGCTGCTTGATTTCGTACGACAGATACCCTTCGTCCATCTGCGCGGCCAGAAGCTGACGTGCACCCAAAATCACAGCGCTGGAACCGAATCCGACGGCCTTGAGTTCGTTGTTCAACACGCGCTTGGCAGCTTCAGCTGCAAAGACCCCCGTCTGTGAGTACGCGCAACTGCCGCGAAGAATGACGCTGATGGATTGTGTATTACCCCGTCCTTGACAGGAAATCAGTGAACGGTGGACTTCAGGTGTTTCGCGGGGGGGCTCAACCTGCGTCACCTGCTTGCCAATCTCGTTGGTGACTTCCTCTTGCGCTGCGGCGTCCAGGTGACGGTGGTTTTTCTCGAACTGCTGCAACAGACCGGTGATGTTGGTGATCAAGTCCTGGTTGCCCGAGGTAAAAAGAACGGAACAGTTCCTGACCCGTTTATCCCCCTCGTACCAGACAGGCTCACCAGCGCCACCCCAAGGCAGAGCTTTCAGAACACGATGGATACCAGGGACCGCGACGTCGTAGGCGGTGGCCCAGGGCCACTGCTCCAACTTGCCTTCCTTCAGGTAATACATCGGTTTGGTGCACATGCGTAAAAACGACATGGTGGATGCGACACTGACCTGCGAATCGCCGCAGTACAGGATATCCAGGGAATCGATGCCGGGTGTGGCCAGAGCCAGCTCGGCGGCCATGGCACCTTCGGTCCACATATAGGAGTTGGCTGGACACAGCGCCAGCTCCTTACGCCGAAAGGCTTCCGCATATTCTTGCTTCAGATACAGCATCCAGTCTGTTTCACCGGTGGTGTCAAAGTAATGACATCCAGTGTCCAGTGCGGCTTGCACGACAGGCTTTCCCAGCTGCATGAAGGGCCCGACGATATTGAGCACCACTTTCTTGCCCTGGAACAATTTGGTCAGTGAGGCAACATCATGTTGCACGCTGACGCATTTGTAATCGTGGCCCGCCAATTCTGGAATGGTGGCCATCTCAGCTTGCAGGCGTTCTGCGTTTCGTCCAGCTGCTATGAAGGGAATACCTCGTTCGGCCAGTTTCCAGGCGGTGAGTTTTCCTGTGTAGCCACTGGCTCCGTAAACCACGACTTGATATTGATTTGCCATGATAAATGTCTCTGGTTAAAGGTACAAGGTGATTCTGATTGTTAAAGCAGATCAGGATTCGCGAGGTAGTACCCGCCTTTGATGGCCAGGATTTCGTTGCAACCGTCTTCGATCATCGATGCCCGGGCGTCGCGAAGAATTTTTTCGACCGGGTAGTCACGGGTCATACCATTGCCACCATGTATCTGCACCGACGCGCTGGCGACGTCGAACGCTGTTTGGGTCCCCGTAACTTTAGCGGCCATGGCCGCCTGAAGAGCCATGACGGGGGCCTGAAAGTTGTAGTGAAGAACGCGACGAGTCAACGCACAGGCTGCCTCGACTGTGCGGAACATATGGAAAAGGCGGTGAGCCACTGATTGGTGCCGAATAATGGGAACACCGCCAGCTTTGCGTTCGTGTGCGTAGCTCACGGCCAGGTCGTACGCAGATCGTGCACACCCCGTGAAAATCGAGGCCATCAAACTATTGGCCAAGGTGTGCACCAAGTAAGTGGCCTGCTGATACTGCTCCGGCCCCGCCACCATGTGCTCTTTTGATAAGCGCACGTTATCGAAAAAAATCTCACCTTGGTTCAGTGCCCGTTGCCCCATTTTATCTAAGGGTTTCCCGCGCGTGATTCCGGGGGTGTCCATCGGCACCACCACCACGGCGCCGTGTTCGGTATCGGGTCCGTTACCGATATCGGCCGCCGCATACAGCAGGCCAACCTTGCCAATCGTGCCATTAGAGACCCAGGCCGATTTCTGTCCGTTGATCACCAGCGCGTCGTCCTTGATGGTGACCACGCAATTGGGTCGACCATAGTTGCCCTGAGGGTGAAAGAGCATTCGATTGGGGTCGAGCGTGTCGGTGCCATGATCAGGCTCGGTGATCATCCAGCAACCCAACTTGTCGTCGGTGGCGATGTCCCGGCAGAATTTATTGCCGAGTAGAGAAGTGATCATGGCAGGAATCAGTCCGGCGCCAATCGAAATAGCCAAACCGGAATCGCCCCAACCCAGCTCCTCGTACAGAATGGACATGATGCGAGCCCGCTCTCCAGGCTCCATGGAAAGCATGTCATCAATACCAAAACCGAGCGCCAAGAACTGCTTATGAACATCCCATAACGGAGATTCAGGAGCAATGACCTCTTCGGGGTTCATTCGATCGAGTTTTCTACCTATTGGGCGCATGACATCCTGAGCAAAACGTCTTGCGGTGGCCTGAACGGCCGCTGCCGTATCGGAAAATTCGGGTTCTGCACCCAGGGGTGTCAGCGGCACATAAGGAATATCTCTGGCCATGGCTGTCTCCTTCTGATGTAAATAATGATCTGACCACCATAGTCAGCTATTCCAAATAGCATGCTTGGCGGGTGAAACCACTTTAGAAATGACCAAGGGTTCAGGCCATCACCCATGGCTATGAAAATTTGTGCCGTGACGGGGGATGTCTTGGGGGATGCAGAGGGTGATGGGGCAAGCCCTCTGGCGCTGTAGGTGCAGTTTTGGATAGACTGCCGTCATGGTCAGGGCTCAGGAGGTGTTCCTCCGCACCAAAGTACGGGTTTTTCGTCCGCACCATGACGTGATCGAAAGATCGCGTTTGAATGCCGCTCGCGAAGAATCTCTTCGAATTCGATTGACCACACTCACCGCGCCCGGTGGTTTTGGGAAAAGCACCCTGGTTGCTTCCTGGGTAATGCATTGGCAAACGCAGGGTCACCATTGCACCTGGCTGAGCCTGACGCATGAGGACGACGAGCCCGCACGATTTTTGTACTGCCTGGTGCAAGTGATGCGGCAACTAGGTCAAGGCGTTGGTGATTCGGCGAACTCTCTCTTGCGCGGGCGTCCCCTGGCTGCTCCACGCACCGTTTTATCCCTGCTTATCAATGATCTGGAGCAATTCGAAGGCGAAGCTGTTGCTGTTCTGGACGACTATCAGTGGATCCACGACGAGTCGATTCACGATGCCGTTTCTTTTCTCATTTCGCATGCGCCACCTCATTTTCATTTGTTGATCACGTCGCGCATATCTCCGCCCCTGTCACTGGCCAGATTGCGCGCCCATGGTGAGTGGCTGGATATCGACGCCACATCACTGCGATTTGACGAAGAAGAAACTACACGATTTTTAAAATCAGCCTGCTCAAAGGAACCAACGCAAGAGCTGATTACATCGTTGCACGTCGGAACCGATGGTTGGGCGGCCGCACTTCGACTGGCAGCGCTGAGTCAAAGTCTTTCAAGCGTGCTGGAAACCAATGGCTCGAGCACGACATCTGTTTTTGCAAACTTGATCGAGGATTTGCTGGAAGGTCTACCAGCCGACACCGTTCGATTCATGGCGAAAACCGCCGTCCTCGAGCGCCTCAACGCTGAGCTCTGCGATGCGGTGTGTGATGAGGGTGGTGGTGCCGAACGAATAGAGCAATTGCTACATTACAACCTGCTTTTGGAACCGCTGGACAGTGATGGCAAATGTCTCCGTTATCACCAGTTGTTGCGTGAATATCTGAATGAATCGGTCAGCAAACGCCTAGGAATCGATCAACAGATGGTGCATAGAAAGGCTGCTCAGTGGTTTGCCAATCAACGGGCCTGGACCGATGCAGTGCGGCATGCGCTTCAGGCTGGAGACACGGAACAAGCGGTTGAGTGGCTTGCCAACTGCTGTATGGAGCTGGTGAGGTCTGGGGACTTGTTGACCTTGCTGAGTTGGCGACGGCAATTTTCGCCAGAATTATTGAAAAGCCAAACCAAGATTCAAATCTCAGTCGCCTGGGGCTTGACGTTGGCCATGCGCTTTAGTGAGGCCGAATCCCTGATCGATGAGATTGAGGTAACGGTGAAGTCAATTCATGCGGGTCAAAATAGACCTGAGGCCTTGGGGGAGTGCCTGGCCATCCGCGCCGTCATTGTGGCGCTTCAGGACGATTCAACCAGAGCAAATGAAATTGCCGAGCTATGGCGCGATCACTTCGATTCTGGCGATGCATTCACACGTAATGTGATGTCCAACGTCATGCGTTATGTGCATTGGAAGTCAGGAAATTTGCTTGGAGTATACGAACAGCCTTGGTCCACATCTTCTTATGACGATGAACAATACAACGCATTTTCTACTGTTTATCGGCATACTCTATTAGGAAATGTAGAGCTTGAAAAATCTCGCCTGGGTTTGGCCGAACGTCATGCGCGCAGAGCTTTACGCATGGTCGAGGCGCATGCCGGTGTGCATTCGGTTTCTGCGGCTTTGGTCACCCCACTGATGGCCATGTTGAATTATCAGCAGGGTAGAGTGATGGATGCTGAGGCCTTACTTCATCCCCTCATGCCTCTGATCGACAACACGGCCATGTTCGAAAGTGTCATACAAGCATACCAAGTGTTGGTGCGCAGCGCTCAATTGGACGGTCGCTATGGCAATGCATTCGAGTTGCTCGAACGAGCCGAGGCCATCGGCTACAACCAAGGATGGGACAGATTGGTGGCCAGCATGTTGCTGGAGCGTATCAGGCTGCTGCTCATCGAGGGTAGGTTGGAAGAGGCCAATGCGATATGCATTCGATTGACGAGGATGGCCGAAAAATTCACCGCCGCGCCACGGTGTGCTCGTTCAGAAATCTTGGTGTTTAGGGATATCGGGCTGGCCAGATTGGCATTTTCTGATCAGCGAATTGGAGACGCCCGTCGTCTGCTGTCTGACATCCTGGCATCCGCACAATCGATGGGAAAGGATTTGAGGTCAATTCAAATTGGCACTTTTCTGTCGATCACTCATATGGCGCTGGCCGACCAGGAAGCTTGCTTCGCAGAATTGCGCCGTGTTTTACAAGCAGCGTACCATAGTGGCGCCATTCGAAGCGTGCTGGATGAAGGTGAGGAACTTCAAAGGCTGCTTCCTCGTTTTTTGATTTCAAAAGAATGCGATGCCGAGCTTGGGAATTTTGTGCAGCGTTTGGTGGTTAACAGCCGAACGCATCAAAAAAAAATAGGCGAATCCGTTGTGAACAGCGTTCTTACAGAGCGCGAGGCCGATGTGATCAAGCTGGTGGCGAGAGGGCAATCGAACAAGGAAATTGCTCGCGAGATGAATATTTCAGCCGAAACAGTGAAGACGCATCTCAAAAATATGTTTGAAAAATTGGGAGTTCAGCAAAGATCTCAGGCGGTGTTGATGGCTCGCTCACTTGGTTTGTTGCCGGATTGAGTTATGGACTCTGAAGGGCTGCACCTTGGGCGTGAGGAGACGAGGATGGTGCATTGGGAACTGTTCAGGAGCAGTTTCCGGCAAACCGCCAGAAATGATCGTCCAGCCAAGCTCTATCGATGGCCGGCGTTGATCAGGTCGACAAGTGGCATCGATCTGCCCCTCGCTGGACCGTACCGTCGCCGCGCGCTGAAGCCTGTCGCAAACAAGGTTGAGGCAGGAATGACGGCTTCAGGCCTGCTCCGATCGAGTCAAGATCAATTTGGCCCAGGCCAGAACGCGCACGCACAGGCCGCAGCTTCATCTTCTCGCCCGAAGCAAAAGCACTACAAATTCGATAGCTTATTTGGCCTCATCTACGGGCTAAACGGCCGAAAACTTGCCTTGATCGGCAAGATCAAGCCATTCACGGACAACCCCGTCACGGCAACACCCCCAACGCAAACGGCAAGCTCAGCATGCCCAGTAGGGTCGACAGCGTGACCAGTCCGGCCACGTACGGACCGTTGTAGCCCATGCGCGCGGCCAGCACGTAGCAGCTGGAGGCGGTGGGCAGAGCCGAGAAGGTCAGCAGGATCAGGGTTTCGGCCTGGCCCAGGCGCAGTGCGCGGGCCAGCAGCCAGGCCACCAGGGGCGAGATCAGATGCCGGATGGTCAGCACGCTGACGCCCAGCGCCTTGCCGCGCGCCAGGGTTTCGAACTGCATGCCGGCGCCGGCCGCCATCAGCCCCAGCGCGATGGAGGCCGCACCGATGCGCGAGACGGTGGGCGCCAGCCAGCCGGGAATCGAGAACCCCGCCAGGTTGGTGACCAGCCCCAGGGCCGTGGCGATGATGAGCGGGTTGCGCACCACCTCGCCCAGCAGGCCACGTTCCGCGTGCCGGGCCATGGGCCACACCGCCGCGATGTTGAAGAGTGGCACGCACACCCCGATCAGCACCGCCAGCAGTTGCAGCCCTTGCGGGCCGGCCAGCTTTTCGGCCAGGGCCAGCCCGATGAAAGAGTTGAAGCGGAACGCCACCTGAACACTGGCCGCGTGGTCGCGCCGGTCGATGTGGTGCTTGAACCACGGCAGGTAGGGCAGGGCGTAGGCCAGGGCGATGCCGACCACGCCCAGTGCCAGGCCAGCCACCATCAGGCTGGAAGCGGCCCCCAGGTCCAGCGGGGTGCGCACGATGGACTGAAACAGCAGTACCGGGAACAGAAAGAAGTACACCAGCGCCTCGGCCGCCTGCCAGACGGGGCGGTTCAGCGCCGTGTGGCGGCACAGCAGATAGCCGATCAGGATCAACGAAAAGTCGGGAAACAGCAGTTGGGCGTAGTGCACGGGACAGAAGCGAGGAAGCGGGTTAGGGGTTTGTACTCAGGCTGGCGCAAGCCCGAGGGGGGTCAGGGTGGTGAAAATACAGGGTTTCGTTTCTAACTCAGGAGTCCGTCCTTATGCAGCGTCGCCCCCTATTGGCTCTGGCCGTCACCGCCTTCACGTGCGGTACGGCGTTTGCGCAAGCCTATCCCAACAAGCCGATCCGCCTGATCGTGCCGTTCGCGGCCGGAGGCACCACCGACATCATCGCGCGCGTGGTGGCCGATCCGCTGGGCAAGGCCCTGGGCCAGCCGGTGGTGGTGGACAACAAGGGTGGCGCGGGTGGCGCCGTGGGCGCCACCGAGGCGGCGCGCGCCGCGCCCGACGGCTACACCATCAGCATGGCCACGGTGTCGACCACCGCCGCCAACCCGGCCATCAACCCCAAGCTCAGCTACGACCCGATCGCCGACTTCGTGCCGGTCATCAACATCGCCGCCACGCCCAACGTGATCGCCGTGCACCCGAGCTTTCCGGCCAAGGACTACAAGGCCCTCGTGGCGGAGATCAAGGCCCATCCTGGCAAGTACTCTTACGCCTCGTCGGGCACCGGGGGTATTGGCCACCTGCAAACCGAGCTGTACAAAAGCCTGGCCGGCCTGTTTATGACGCACATTCCGTACCGCGGTGCCGGCCCGGCCCTGAACGACGTGGTGGCGGGCCAAGTGCCGGTGATCTTCGACAACGTGCCGTCGTCGCTGCCCTTCATCAAATCCGGCAAGCTGGTGCCGCTGGTGGTGGCCGCGCCGCAGCGCCTGGCCGAGTTGCCCAATGTGCCCACTTTCAAGGAAGTGGGCCTGGAGCCGGTCAACCGCATGGCCTACTACGGCCTGCTGGCGCCCAAGGGCACGCCCAAGGAGATCGTCGACAAGCTGAACGCCGCCACCAAGAAGGTGCTGGAAGATCCGGCCGTGAAAAAGCGCGTCGAAGACACCGGCTCGCTGATCGTGGCCAACACGCCCGAGCAGTTCGCCCAGCAGATCAAGGCCGAGCTGGCGGTGTACAAGGAAGTGGTGGCCAAGCAAAAGCTGACGCTGCAGTAAACCGGCGCCCCACCGCCACCCGACCCCGCCTGCCGGCTGGGCCGGGTTTTTTTTGCCCGCTCTGTCCCATGACGGGCGGTTCTGCTTTGCTATCGTTCGGGCGTGAACCCCAACGTGCCCTCCGACTCCCCCAGTAATCCGTCGCTGGACGGCTTCATCGACGCGCTGTGGCTGGAAGACGGCCTGTCGCCCAACACCCTGGCCGCTTACCGGCGCGACATGCGCCTGTACGCCGACTGGCTGGCCACCACCCACGGCCTGGCGCTGCTCGACACGCGCGAGCACCACCTGCAGGGCTATTTCGCCGCGCGCACCGCCGACACCCGGGCGTCGTCGGCCAATCGGCGGCTGACGGTGTTCAAGCGCTACTTCCGCTGGGCGCTGCGCGAACGCCTGCTGGACGCCGACCCCACGCTCAAGCTGCTGTCGGCGAAACAGCCGGCACGGTGGCCCAAGACGCTGACCGAAGAGCAGGTCGAGGCCTTGCTGGCCGCCCCCGATGAGGACACCGCCCTGGGTCTGCGCGACCGCACCATGCTGGAGCTGATGTACGCCAGCGGCCTGCGCGTGAGCGAGCTGGTCGGTCTGAAGACCTTTCACCTCAGCCTGAACGACGGCGTGCTGCGCGTGCTGGGCAAGGGCAGCAAGGAACGCCTGGTCCCGTTCGGCGAGGTGGCCCGCGAATGGCTGGAACGCTACCTGGCCGAGGCGCGCCCGGCCATCCTGCGTCAGCGCCAGAACGACGATCTGTTCATCACCAGCGTCGGGCGCAGCGCCGGCACGGCCATGTCGCGCGTGATGTTCTGGGGTTTGGTCAAACGCTACGCGCGCCATGCCGGCGTGACCGCGCCGCTGTCGCCCCACACCTTGCGCCACGCCTTTGCCACGCACCTGCTGAACCACGGGGCCGATCTGCGCGCCGTGCAGATGCTGCTGGGCCACGCCGACATTTCGACCACCACCATTTACACCCATGTGGCCCGCGAACGGCTGAAAACCTTGCATGCCGAGCACCATCCACGCGGCTAGGATCGTTTTTTCGACGGGGCGTGCTCAGAACCCGTACAGCCGCGCCGGGTTGTCCACCAGCACCTGGCGCCGCAAGGCCGGCGTGGGCAGCCAGGCGTCGAGTTGCTGGCGCAGCACGCTGGTCGGTACCTCGCGGTAGGCGCTGACCTGGTGCGCCGGGCGGCCGGGGTCGCGGCCGGTGTGCGGCCAGTCGCTGCCCCACAGCAAGGCCTGTGGCGCCGTGGCCGCCAGCGCCGCGGCCCAGGCGGGCGCCAGCGCCGGGCTGGGCAGACGGTAGGCGCCGGACAGCTTCAGGTACACCCGTCCGCTGGCCAGCAGCGCGCGCAGGGTTGTGGCGTACCCGCCGTCGCCAGGAGGCTGCTCGGCCAGCGCGAAATGGTCCAGTACCACCGGTGCGGCCAGCCGCGGCAGCGCCTCGGCCAGGGCCTGCACCACGGCTTGCGCGGCATAGACCTGCACGTGCCAGCCGAGCGCCGCCACGCGCTGGCTCCAGCGCCGCAAACCGGCCAGGGCCAGGGCGGTGTCGCGCTCGCCCGCGCTTTCCAGGTTGACCCGCACGCCGCGCACCCCGTGCGCGTGCAGCCCGCGCAGGGTGTCGTCGTCCACCGCCTCGTCCAGCACCGCCACGCCGCGCCCCGCGCCGTCCAACCGGGCCAGGGCGTCGAGCAGACAGCGGTTGTCGGTGCCGTACACGCTGGGCTGCACGATCACCACCCGCTGCAGATCCAGTCTCGCCAGGTGCGCCTGCAGGGCTTGCAGCGGCGCCGGGCCCGGGGTGTAGTGGCGCCCGGCCACCATCGGGTAGTCGGCGCGTGGGCCGATCACGTGGGTGTGGCAGTCGCAGGCGCCGTCCGTCATGGCGTCAGGCGTTCAGCAGCCGCTGGGCGAAGGCGCGGCCGGTTTCCGCCGTACCCAGACGGCCACCCACGTCGCGGGTGGCCTCGCCCGCGCTGACGGCCGCCGCGGCGGTCAGCTCGATGGCCTTGGCCGCGTCCAGAAAGGCCGGCAACTGGCGGCGCTGCCCCTGCCAGCGCAGCAGCTGACCGGCCGACAGGATCAGCGAGAACGGGTTGGCCACGTTCTGGCCCGCGATGTCGGGGGCCGAGCCGTGCGCGGCCTGGCCCATGGCGTGCTCGCGCCCGGCGTTCAGCGAGCCGCCCAGGCCCAGGCTGCCCGAGAGTTCGGCCGTCAGGTCGGACAGGATGTCGCCGAACATATTGGTGGTGACGATGACGTCAAAGCGCTGCGGCGCGCGCACCACGTGCGCCATCATGGCGTCGACGATGAACTCGTCGACCCGCACCTCGGGAAACTCGCGTGCCACACGCTGGCATTCCTCGATGAACATGCCGTCGCCAATCTTCAGCACGTTGGCCTTGTGCACCACGCTGACGTGGCGACCGCGCGTCATGGCCAGCTCGAAGGCGCTGCGCGCGATGCGGGCGCAGCAGTCGCGCGTGATGCGGCGCAGCGACACCACCACGTCGGGGGTGATCAGCATCTCGCTGCTGCCCGAGGCGATGTTGCGGTCGGCGTAAAAGCCCTCGGTGTTCTCGCGCACCACCACCAGATCGAACTGACCGACCTTGTGCGGCACGCCGTCCCAGGTGCGCGCCGGTCGGATGTTGGCGTACAGGTCGAGCGCCTTGCGGAAGAACTTGGACGGGTTGATCTCGCCCTTGGCCTCATCCTTGAAGTCGTAAGTGGCCATGGGGCCGAGCATCAGGCCGTCGGCGGCCTTCACCCGCTCCAGCAGGGCGGGGGTGACGGTGGCGCCGTGCTGGCGCAGGCTGTCGTGGCCGGCCACGTCATGCTCCAGCGCCAGGCCGAGCCCGAAGCGTTGCGAGGCGGCCTGCAGCACTTGCGTGGTGGCGGCCATGGTTTCCGGGCCGATGCCGTCACCGGGCAGTACGACGATTTTCATGAGAGCTTCTCCTTGCGGGCTGTAAAAAAGGGCTCAGCCCTCGAGTTTGGCGCCGGCGGCCTGCACCAGCTGGGTGTACTTGTCGGTCTCGGCGCGCACGAAGGCGTCGAAGCTCCGCGGCGTGCCGATTTCCACCGCGCTGCCTTGCGCCTCGAAGCGGGCGCGCAGCTCGGGCTGGGCCAGCAGGCGGTTGATTTCCTCGGCCAGCCGGGCCACCACCGCGTCGGGCGTGGCGCGCGGCGCGAAGTAGCCGCCCCACAGGCTGAAGTCAAAGCCGGGCAGGGTGTCGGCCACCGGCGGCACCTTGGGCAGCGCCGGCACGCGCTTGGGCGTGGACACCGCCAGCGCCCTGACCTTGCCGCCTTGCACGTGCGGCATGATCGACGAGGCGCTGGCAAAAAAGAACTGCACCTGGCCGCCGATCAGGTCGGTGATGGCCTGGCCCGCGCCTTTGTAGGGGATGTGCAGCATCTCGGTCTTGGTGCCGCTGGCCAGGGCCACGGCGGCCAGGTGCCCGGGCGTGGCGGTGCCCGATGAGGCGTAGGCCACCGAACCCGGCTTGTCGCGCGCCGCCTGGATCAGATCGGCCAGGCGCTGGTAGGGCGAGTTGGCCGGGGTCACCAGCACCAGCGGCGAATTGCCGACCAGGGCCACGGCCCGGAAATCCTTCAGCGTGTCGTAACCGGGGTTCTTCATGGCCGAGCCGTTGATCACCATCTCGCCGGTCTGGCCCATCAGCAAGGTGTGGCCGTCCGGCGCCGCCTTGGCCGCGATGCGCGTGCCCAGCGCGCCGCTGGCGCCGGGCCGGTTGTCGACGATCACGGCCTGGCCCAGCGCGCGCGACAGCGGATCGCCCAGCAGGCGCGCGAACACGTCGCCCTGGCCGCCCGGGGCGTAGGGCACGATGACGTTGATGGTCTTGCTTGGGAAGTCGGTGTTGGCGCGGGCCAGCCCGGTGCCGGCCAGCGCCAGCGTTGCGGTGTAGCAGCCCATGAATTGGCGGCGGGTGGTGAGGCGGAGAGGCATGGCGGATGTCCTTTTTAGTTGAGTTGCATACCCGGCTGGGTGGCGACCTGGCGCCACAGGGCAAGCTCCTTGCGAAGTTCGTCGCCGAAGGCGACCGGAGTGGTGCGAACTGTGGCGGCACCTTCGTGTTGCAGGCGGCTGCGCACCTGTTCTGTGGCCGCTGCTTCGTTGATGGCGCGGTTAAGTTGCTCGATTACCGCGGCAGGCGTGTGCGCCGGCGCCAGCACGCCCCACCAGGTGGACACCTGCATGCCCGGCACGCCGCTTTCAGCCAGAGTGGGCACGTTGGGGAAAGCCGGTGAGCGCTTGGCGCTGGTCACTGCCAGCACCTCTACCTTCCCGTCCTTGACTTGCGACTGGATGGTGGGCACGGTGGCGAAGAACAGGTCCACCCTTCCGGCCATCAGTTCGACCGTGGCTGGCGCGCTGCCCTTGAACGGCACGTGCATCATCTGCAGGCCTGTTTTCTGGCGGAACAATTCGCCCGACAGGTGATTGATGCTGCCATTGCCGGCCGAACAGAAGTTCAACCCTTGCGGCTTTGATTTGCCCAATGCAATCAGTTCAGGCAGGTTTTTGACACCAAGCTGGCGACTGGACACGACCAGCAAGGGGCCGTGGCCAATCAGGGCGATCGGTGCGAAATCCTTGCTTGGGTTGTACGGGAGCTTGGGCTCCACCGCAGCGTTGGTGGCGAAGGTGGATGTGGCAAACAACAGGGTGTAACCGTCTGCGGCGGCCTTGGCGACCAAATTGGCGCCAATGGCACCGCCCGCGCCACCACGGTTGTCGACCACCACCGGCTGACCCAGTCGGTCCGCCATGCCTTTGGCGATGTCGCGCGCGATGCTGTCGGTGCCCCCACCCGCTGAAAAGGGCACCACCAGGGTGATTGGCCGGGCCGGCCAGTTTTGTGCCAGGACGCCCATCGGGGTGATGGCCAGCAGCAGAGCAAGGCAAGTGGAACGGGGTGAAAACATCGTTTGCGTCTCTTTCGGGTGAAGCTGTGAAGGTGCGTGGCGGGGTGCAGGCATTGTTGAGGCGAGGATTTCTACTGTAAAGTGCAAAAATCTGTTTGATTGATACCATCAACGCATGAATTTCGACCTTTCCGACCTGCGTGCCTTCGTCGCCGTGGCCGACTTGTCGGGCTTTCGGCCGGCGGCCGAGGCGCTGCACCTGTCGCAGCCGGCGCTGTCGCGGCGCGTGGACAAGCTGGAGCAGGCGCTGGGCTTTCGGCTGTTCGAGCGCAGCACCCGCAAGGTCGAGCTGAACGCCATGGGGCGGGCCTTTCTGCCCCGGGCGCGGCATGTGCTGTCCGAGCTGGAAGGGGCCTTGCTGGGCATGACCGACCTGGCCGAGCGCATCCACGGCCTGGTGACGGTGGCCTGTATCCCGTCGGCGGTGGGCAACTTCGTGGCCGGGGCGGTGCGCGAGTTTCAGCAGCGCTTTCCACGCATCCGCCTGCGCGTGCTGGACCAGGCGGCGCCCGATATCCTGATCACCGTCGGCCGCGCCGAGGCCGATTTCGGCATCAGCTACCTGGGCACGCAAGAGCCCGATCTGGTGTTCGAGCCCCTGCTGACCGAGCCCTTCGTGCTGGCCTGCCGGCCCGATCACCCCCTGGCGCGGCGCGCCAGCGTGGCCTGGGCCGAGCTGGACGCGCACGCCTGCGTGGCCCTGGCGCCCGGCAGCGGCAACCGGATGCTGATCGATCAGGGCCTGGCCCAGGCCAACGCGCGTCCGTCCTGGACCTGCGAGGTGCAGCACGTGCCGGCCCTGCTCAGCCTGATCGAGGCGGGGGTCGGCGTGGGCGCCGTGCCGCGGCTGGCCTTGCGCCAGGGCGGCGGGGCCGAGGCGCTGGTCGGCGTGCCCTTGGTGGCACCGGTGATCGCGCGCCAGGTCGGCATCGTGCGCCGGCGCGACCGGCCGCTGCCGCCGGCCGCCCAGGCCTTCGTCGAGGTGCTGGTGAAGGGCCAGGCGGATGGCGGTAACAGTGGGTAGTCGCGGGTGCGGTGCAAAAAAACTTCTTGTGCCGTGAAAATAGCCCAACCCCGGCGCCCACAAATCCTGACCAGCTACTAAAACAATAGTAAAATTCGGCCTGAACCGCCCGCCGTGCGAGCCCGTGCCCCGGGTTTCGGCCCGGGGGGTGCACGGTATCATTGCGCCTTTCGCCTGGTTGCGGGCGGCGGGCTGGCCCACCAGACCTCAGCCGCCGTTTTTCACTTCGTCGTGCGTCTCAATTCCATCAAGCTTTCGGGCTTCAAGTCTTTCGCCGAACCCACCAACTTCATGCTGCCCGGGCAGCTGGTCGGCGTGGTCGGGCCCAACGGTTGCGGCAAGTCCAACATCATGGACGCGGTGCGCTGGGTGCTGGGCGAGTCCAAGGCGTCCGAGCTGCGCGGCGAGTCGATGCAGGACGTGATCTTCAACGGCACCACCAGCCGCAAGCCGGCCAGCCGCTCGTCGGTGGAGCTGGTGTTCGACAACGCCGACCACCGCGCCGGCGGGCAGTGGGGCCAGTTCACCGAGATCGCGGTCAAGCGCGTGCTGACGCGCGACGGCACCAGCAGCTACTACATCAACAACCAGCCGGTGCGCCGGCGCGACGTGCAGGACGTGTTCCTGGGCACGGGCCTGGGGCCGCGCGCCTACGCCATCATCGGCCAGGGCACCATCAGCCGCATCATCGAGTCGCGGCCCGAGGAGCTGCGCCTGTTCCTCGAAGAAGCCGCCGGCGTCAGCAAATACAAGGAGCGCCGCCGCGAGACGGAAAACCGCCTGTCGGACACGCGCGAGAACCTGACAAGGGTCGAGGACATCCTGCGCGAGCTGAACACCAACCTCGACAAGCTGGAAAAACAGGCCGAGGTGGCGCAGCAGTACCAAAACCTGCAGAAGTCGGCGTCGCTCAAGCAGAACCAGCTATGGTTTTTAAAGCGCAATGAGGCCTTGGAAGGCCAGGGACGGCTGAAAACCGACACCGATCAGGCGGTCAACGAGCTGGAAGCGCGCGTCGCCGATCTGCGCCACGTCGAGGCCGACCTGGAAACCATCCGCCAGGCCCATTACGCCGCCGGCGATCAGGTCAACCAGGCCCAGGGCCTGCTGTACGAAGCCAGCGCCGAGGTCGGCAAGCTGGAGGCCGAGATCCGCTACGTGGTCGAGGGCCGCCAGCGTGCCGAGGCCCGGCTGGCGCAGTTGCAGGCCCAGCTGGAGCAATGGGCCACGCGGCGCGGCGAGGCCGAGACCGAGATCGAGACCCTGGCCGCCCAGGCCGCCGAGGCCGAGGACCGGGCCATCACCCTGGCCGCCCAGCTGGAAGAGCAGCAGCACGCCCAGCCCGATCTGCAGGACGCCCTGCGCCAGGCCCAGGCCCGCTCGGGCGAGCAGCGCGGCGCCGTGGTGCAGGTGCAGCAGCAAATCCAGGTGCTGGCCGCCGAGCAGCGCGGCATCGAGGAGCAGGCGCGCCAGCTGAACCAGCGCCGCGACAAGCTGCAAGCCGACCGCAACGCCCTGGCCGCGCCCGACGAGCAGCGCCTGACCAACCTGCAGACCCAATTGGCCGTGGCCCAGGAAAGCGCCGAGATCGGCGACGCCCGCCTGCACGAGCTGCAAGAGCAGGTGCCCCAGCTCGACGAGGCGCGGCGCGCGGCGCAGCAGGCCGTCAACACCGAGTCGGGCAAACAGGCCGATCTGTCGGCCCGGCTGGAGGCGCTGAAGGCGCTGCAAGAAAAAGTCCGCACCGACGGCAAGCTCGCGCCCTGGCTGGCCAAGCATGGGCTGGACGGGCTGCAAGGCCTGTGGAGCCGCCTGCACATCGAACCCGGCTGGGAGAACGCGCTGGAAGCCGCGCTGCGCGAACGCCTGTCGGCGCTGGAAGTCAGCCGCCTGGACATGGTGCGCGCCTTTGGCAACGACGCCCCGCCGGCCAAGCTGTCCTTCTACAGTCCGCCCAGCGCCGGCGCGCCGGACGTCGCGGGCGGCCTGCCGCGCCTGGCCGATTTGCTGCGTCTGAACGACGCCGGCCTGAAGGCCCTGCTGGCCGACTGGCTGGCCGACTGCCACACCGCGCCTTCGCTGGAAGAGGCCCTCGCCCAGCGCACCCAGCTGGCCCGTGGCGCGGCCATTTACGTCCCCAGCGGCCACTGCGTCACCGCCCACGGCGTCAGCTTTTACGCCCCCGATTCCGAGCAGGCCGGTCTGCTGGCGCGCGCGCAGGAGATCGAAAACCTGGAAAAGCAGCAGCGCGCGCAAGGCTTCATCGCCGAGGAAGCCCGCAACGCCCTGATCAAGGCCGAGGCCGCTTACTCCGACGCCTCGCAACGCCTGGTGAGTGCGCGCCGCGAAGCCGCCGAATCCCGCCAGCGCGCGCACGAGCTGCAGGTCGAGACCTTGCGGCTGCAGCAACTGGCCGAGCAGGCGCGCGCGCGCAGCGAGCAGATCGCCGGTGATCTGGCCGAGGTCGACGCCGGGCTGGAGGATCTGCAAGAACGCCGCGTCACCGCCGAGGCGCGCTTCGAGGAGCTGGACATGCAGTTGGCCGACACGCAAGAGCGCCACGCCCAGCTGGACGAGCGCGTGATCGACGCCGAACGCAAGCTGAACGACACCCGCGAGCAGCTGCGCGGCCTGGAGCGCCAGGCTCAGGAAGCCACCTTTGCCCAGCGCAGCCTGGAAGCCCGGCGCGGCGAACTGAGCCGCACCATCGACACCGCCACCCAGCAAAGCGCTGGCATCGAGACCGAGCGCCAGCGCGCCCAGGAAGAGCTCACCCGCCTGACCGACGCCGCCGCCCAGGCCGGCCTGCAGAGTGCCCTGGCCTTGAAGCTGGAACGCGAACAAACCCTGGGCGCCCAGCGCAGCACCTACGACGATCTGAGCGCCAAACTGCGCGCCAGCGACGAGCGCCGCCTGCAACTGGAGCGCGCGCTCGACCCGCTGCGTCAACGCATCACCGACCTGCAGCTGAAAGAGCAGGCCGCGCGCCTGGGGACCGAACAGTACAGCCAGCTGCTGACCGACGCCGAGGCCGATCTGGAGGCCGTGCAGCGTTCCATCGAGGAAGGCGGCGTGCGCCTGGCCGGCCTGCAGGGCGAGATCGACCGGTTGCACCGCGAGATCCAGGCCCTGGGCGCCGTCAACCTGGCCGCGCTGGACGAGCTGACGGTGGCGCGCGAGCGCAAGCAGTTCCTCGACGCCCAGACGGCCGACCTGACCGAGGCCATGACCACGCTGGAAGATGCCATCAAGAAGATCGACGGCGAAACCCGCGAGCTGCTGGGCGGCACCTTCAACACCGTGAACGAACACTTCGGCCGCATGTTCCCCGAGCTGTTCGGCGGCGGCCAGGCCAAGCTGGTGATGACCGGCGAGGAGATTCTGGATTCCGGCGTGCAGGTCATGGCCCAGCCGCCGGGCAAGAAGAACCAGACCATCCACCTGCTGTCGGGCGGCGAGAAGGCACTGACGGCGATCGCGCTGGTGTTTGCCATCTTCCAACTCAACCCGGCACCGTTCTGCCTGTTGGACGAGGTCGACGCGCCGCTGGACGACGCCAACACCGAGCGCTACGCCAAGCTGGTGACCAAGATGAGCGGGCAGGGCACGCAGTTCCTGTTCATCAGCCACAACAAGATCGCCATGGAAATGGCCGAGCAGTTGATCGGCGTGACCATGCAGGAGCAGGGCGTGTCGCGCATCGTGGCGGTGGACATGGAAGGGGCCGTGGGGATGGTGGAGACATGAGTCCCCCCCTGAGGCGCTGCGCGCCTTCCCCCCAGGGGGACGACGCCACTGGCCGGGGGAACCCCGGCCACGGCGTCCGCTGGGCTGGCCTGCTTCGCGGCCGCCTGTTTGGCCTGCTTCGCGGCCGTTTGAATAGGGGGGCGCCGTTTCGCGGCGCGGGTCTGGCCTGCTGCGCGGCCAGGGGGCGGGCGATGGCTTGTTGTCTGCCTGTTCGCGCTGAGCTGGTACAAGCGCACTTTCCATACCATCCAGGACTTCGATCCGCCGGTTCGGCGTCGGCCCGTCAGGGCCGTATCGACCGGGGCGAAGTCGCGCAGAGGTTCCCCAGGGGAGCAAAGCCGCAATGAGTTCCTTGCAAGTGGGCCTGGCCGTTGCCGGCGGGCTGATTTTGGGCGGGGTGATCGCCTACAACACCTGGAACGCGCGCCGCAGCACGCCGCGCCAGGCCGAGCCCGAACCGGGCGACAGCGAGCTGCCCGAGCGCCCCGCGCCGGGCGAGGCGATGGCCCCGCGCATCGAGCCTTCGCTGGATGGCCGGCCGCTGGCGGCGCCCGCCGAGCCGGGGTTTGACCCCGGCTTCGAGCCGTTGGGGGCCGGTCACGCGCTGGGCCTGGCCACCGACCGCGCGCTGGGCCTGGACGCGCTGATCGACGTCATCGTCCCGCTGCACCTGCACGACGGCGCCCGGGTCTCGGGCGATGCCGTGCTGGCCGCCTTGCCCGCCACGCGCCGCGTGGGCAGCAAGCCGCTGGCGGTGGAAGGCCGCGCCGACGCCCAGGCGCCATGGGAAGCCCCGGCCCCCGGTCGGCGCTACAGCCAGTTGCAGGCTGGGGTCCAACTGGCCAACCGCAACGGCCCGCTGAACGAAATCGAGTATTCCGAGTTCGTGCGCAAGATCCAGGCCCTGGCCGACGCCCTGGGCGGCACGCCCGAATTCGGCGACATGCTGCACGAGGTGGCGCGCGCCCGCGAGCTGGACCAGTTCGCCAGCCAGAACGACGCCGAACTGGGCTTCGTGCTGCGCGCGCGCCACACCGCCTGGAGCCCCGGCTACGTGCACCAGCAGGCGGCGCGCCTGGGTTTTGTCTCGGGCATCATCCCGGGCCGCATGGTGCTGCCGTCGCCCGAGCCCGGCATGCCGCCGGTGCTGACCCTCACCTACGACCCGCGCGTGGCGCTGGCCGAGGACGCGTCGCTGTCGGCCTTGCGCGACCTGGCCCTCAGCCTGGACGTGCCGCAGGTTCCGCAGGCGTTGCAGCCTTTCCAGCGCCTGCGCGAGGTGGCCGAGGCCCTGGCCCAGCACATGGACGGCGCGGTCACCGACGACGCCGGCCGCGCCCTGCGCCCGGAAGCCCTGGAGGGCATCGGCGCCGACCTGGAGCGCCTGTACGCCGCCCTGGCCTCGCACGATCTGGCGGCCGGGTCGCCCCAGGCCCGGCGGCTGTTCAGTTGACCGGTCAGGGGTCGCCCTGCGATCCGTGCTCGTTCATGCGGGGCATTTTTGGGCATCAGTCGGCGTGGAATAACCCTCGGCAGCTATGAAAAACGAAGCAAATGACGCCGCCCGCGCGGCCCAACTGCGGGCGCGCCTGAACCGCGCCGCGCACCAGTACTACACGCTCGACGCGCCCGAGCTGCCCGACGCCGAATACGACCAACTGTTCCAGGAGCTGCAGGCGCTGGAGGCCGCGCACCCGGCGCTGCGCACGCCCGATTCGCCCACGCAGCGCGTCGGCGGCGCCATTCTGGATGGCTTGCAGCCGGTGCGGCACCGCGTGCCCATGCTCAGCATCCGCACCGAGACCGACACCAGCCCCAAGGGTGCTGAGGTGTTCGATCAGCGCGTGCGCGACTATCTGGCCAGCGAGCAGCGCCGCACCTTGCTGAAAGCCCATGACGAGCGCTACCGTGCCGAGCCCCTGGGGCCCGAGGCGCTGGCCGTGTTGGCCGGCCAGCCGGTCAGTTACGTGGCCGAACCCAAGTTCGACGGACTGGCCATCAACCTGCGCTACGAGGACGGCGTGCTGGTGCAGGCCGCCACGCGCGGCGATGGCGAGACGGGCGAGGACGTCACCCAGAACATCCGCACCATCCGCCAAATACCGCTGAAACTGGATGGTGCCGCGCCCCCGGTGGTGGAGGTACGCGGCGAGCTTTACATGCGCCGCGACGACTTCGAGGCGCTCAATGAGCGAATGCGCGAGCGCATGGCCGCGGGCGACAAGGCGGCCAAGACCTTCGTCAACCCGCGCAACACCGCCGCCGGCGCGGTGCGCCAGCTCGACCCGGCCTTGACGGCGCAGCGGCCGCTGTCCTTTTTTGCCTACGGCCTGGGCGAGGTCACGCCGCCCAGCGAAGGCGGGCCGACTTTCGGCAGCCACTGGCAGGTGTTGCAGGCGCTGAAAGCCTGGGGATTTCCGGTCTCGGCGCTGGCCAGACCAGCCCAAGGCGCTCCTGAGTTGATAGCCTTTCACGCCGACGTGGCGGCCGAGCGCGATGCGCTGCCGTTCGACATCGACGGCGTGGTCTACAAGGTCGACAGCACCGCGCTGCAGCGCGAGCTGGGCTTTGTCACCCGCGAGCCGCGCTGGGCCGTGGCGCACAAATACCCCGCGCAAGAGCAGCTGACCACCGTGCAGGACATCGACGTGCAGGTCGGCCGCACCGGCAAGCTCACGCCCGTGGCCAAGCTGACGCCGGTGTTCGTGGGCGGTGTGACGGTGACCAACGCCACGTTGCACAACGAGCTGGAGGCGCGCCGCAAGGATGTGCGCGTCGGCGACACCGTGGTGGTGCGCCGCGCCGGCGACGTGATCCCCGAGGTGGTCTCGGTGCTGGCCGACAAGCGCCAGCCCGGCGCCGCCGAGTTCACCATGCCCACCACCTGCCCGGTGTGCGGCAGTGCCGTGGTGCGCGAGGAGGGCGAGGCCGACCACCGCTGCACCGGCGGCCTGTTCTGCCCCGCGCAGCGCAAGCAGGCGCTGCTGCACTTTGCCAGCCGCCGCGCCATCGACGTCGAGGGCCTGGGCGAGAAACTGGTCGATCAACTGGTTGAGGGCAATGTCGTCAAGACCTTGCCCGATCTGTACCGCATGGGCTTCGTCAGCCTCGCCGCGTTGGACAGAATGGCCGGCAAGTCGGCACAGAACCTTCTGGATGCGCTACAAAAATCAAAGCAAACCACGCTGGCGCGCTTCTTGTTCGCGCTGGGCATCCGCCACGTCGGTGAAACCACCGCCAAGGAGCTGGCGCGCCATTTCGGCAAGCTCGATGCGGTGATGGACGCCAACGCCGACCAGTTGCTGCAGGTGCCCGACGTCGGCCCCGTGGTGGCCGAAAGCATCCACACCTTCTTCCAGCAGCCGCACAACCGCGAGGTGGTTGAGCAACTGCGTGCCGTCGGCATGGCCTGGCCCGAATCCGAACCCACCCGTGCCGCCACGCTGCCGCTGACCGGCAAGACTTTCGTGCTGACCGGCACCCTGCCCACCCTGGGCCGTGACGAAGCCAAGGATCTGCTCGAAGCCGCCGGTGCCAAGGTGGCCGGCAGCGTCAGCAAGAAGACCAGCTATGTGGTGGCCGGTGAAGAGGCCGGCAGCAAGCTCGACAAGGCCCGCGAGTTGGGCGTGCCGGTGATTGATGAGGCGGGGATGCGGGCGCTTTTGCCCTAAGCATGGCGTTTCATGGCGTAATTGTCGCATCCCGGACGATTGGTAGGACGTTTGATAAACAACTCAGGTTTATCATCGTACCAATCCTTCATAGCCTGAATGGGTGTTTTCGATTGCAGTGCGGACTGCGGCAATTGATGGTTGTACAGATGCGCATAGCGCTCAAGCGTCTGACGCATATCCTCACCTGAGTGAAAGCGGTGCGTCTTGAGCACATCGCTGATGCGCCCATTGAAGCGCTCGACCATCCCGTTGGTCCTGGGCGTTCTGGGACGAGTCAGCCGGTGCTCAATCTCCAGTTGCTGACACAGCCGGTCAAACTCGTGCTCACCCGTAGGCGCACGCGCCTTGACGCCAAACAGCCGATCCGTGAACTCCGTACCGTTGTCCGTCAACACCCGGGTGATCCTGATCGGGCAAGCCTTGTGCAGCGCGTTCAGAAACGCCCTGGCATTGGCGGCACTCTTGCTGCGCTTGATCTGAACGAACACCCAGCGGGTGGCCCGGTCAATGGCCACGAACAAGTAGCTGCGCTGGCTCTCGTCTTGCATCTGGGGCAGGAACTTCACGTCCACATGCACGTAGCCCGGCTCATAAGCCTTGAAGCTCTGGACAGGCTCCTTGGGCTGCTCAGGCAGCAGCGCTCTGAGATTGCCCACGCCATGGCGGCGCAGGCAGCGATCCAGACCAGAGCGCGAGACATCGGCACAGAGAAACTCACGCGTGAGTGCCAGCAGGTCATCCAGGGGCAGCAGCAAGGTCTTGCGCAGCTCGACCACGATGGCTTCTTGAGCGGGCGTGAGAGTGGTCTGCAGGCGATGGGCGGTGTGCGAGGCATCGGTGAACACCTCGCGCGTGCGCCAGCGGCGGATAGTGCCCTCGCCGACGTGGTAGCGCGCTGCCAGCGTAGTCACTGAGTCGGTGCTGGCGGCAATCTCAGCGCGGATGGCCGGGGTCGTACGGGCGTTCTTGTGCAGGGCAATGATCATGGTGATGGGACAGATGGGGCTTGCAACTGCTCAATCAGTGCCCGCAGAACATCACGGGCCATGAACAACGCAAAGCGTTTAGTATCTATCCAATCGTCCGGGATGCGACACGTAATAAGCTGTTGATTTTTAACAATTGGCCGTATAAAAATACGTTTTAATATTTATACGGCCAATGAATTTTCTTCCCCTCCCCGACAACACCGCCCGCCAGGCCATCGATGCGGCGTCGGTGTTCGACGAGTACAGCCGCGTGGCCCGGCAAGCCAAGGGCTTTGAAGGTGGCATGTACTGGAAGCGGCAGGGTGACTACGAATACCTGGTGCGTACCGCGGCCAACAACCGCCAGACCCGTATCGGCCCGCGCAGCCCCGAGACCGAGGCCGCCTACGCCAGCTTTACCGAGCGCAAAGCCGCCTGGCAGGCGCGCCACCAAGCCTTGCGCGCCGCCTTGAACGAGGCCGAGCGCTTGAACAAGGCGCTCAAGGTCGGTCGCGCGCCCGCGCTGCTGGTCGGCGTTCTGCACGCCCTGGCCGATGCGGGTCTGACGCGGCACTTTACGGTGGTGGGCACGCATGCGCTCTACGCCTACGAGATGGCGGCTGGCGTGCGCATCGTGCAGGGCGCCCTGGCCACGCAGGACATCGATCTGCTGTGGGACGCGCGGCGGCGCGTGCAGTTCTTGACCGATATCGACCGCCTGCACACCTCGGTGCTGGGGGTGCTGCAACGGGCGGATGCCAGTTTTGAACGCAAGGAAGGGCAAAACGAAACCGCGGTCAACCAGCAGGGTTTCGAGGTGGATTTTCTGCGCCGCATGGCCGAGGAGGGCGATCCGCACCCGTTCCGCTTCTCCGACGACGAAGGCGATCTTTGGCCCGTGCAGGCCGAACGGGCGGCGTTTTTGACCAGTGCGCCACGGTTTGAGCACATGGTGGTGTCGGCCACCGGCCGCATGGCGCACATGCACACCATCGCGCCCGAAGCTTTCGTGGCTTTCAAACGTTGGATGGCCGAGAGCGCGAAGCACCGCGAGCCGGCCAAGCGCCGCCGCGACGAGCGCCAGGCCGACATCGTGCAAAGCCTGCTGGACCGGGGCATGTTGCTCGGTTGATGCCTGCACTCGGAGGCAGTACCAGCAAGAAAACCGGCGGATTGGTGGCGTGCAAGGAGACCCCGGGCGAGGCATCAGGGCGACGCTGGAGAGCCCGCCGGAGGTTCGCTGAGCCAGGGCGTTCGCGGCTGGGGGGCGACGGCTTTCAGCTCGGCCTGCAGGCGCGCCGCCGCCAGTTCAAGTTGTCGGCGCACCGAAGCACGGTGCTGCTCCGACATGCTCTCGTTGCTGGAGGCGACGCTGATGGCACCGACCACGCGATCCAGTCGGTCGCGGAACGCCCGCCCCACAGCGCTTACGCCGGGGGTGACGCGGTTGCGGATCACGGCCACGCCACTGTGGCGCGTCTCGGTCAGCGAGTCTCGCTGCAGCGGTTCGGCAAAGGCCCAGTCGCGTTCGATCACGCCACGCACGCGCGCAAACACCGAGTCGGCTTCGTGCCGGGGCAGCGCGGCCAGAATCGCCAGCCCACCCGCGCCCAGACCGAGCGGCCGGCGGCTGCCGACCTGCAGCGTGGCGACGCGCACCGCCGCGGCGCCTTCCACCAGGTCGAGGCAGACCGCCTCGTCGCCGCTGCGCATGATCAGGTACACCGTGCCGCCGGCCTGCGCCGCCAGCCGCTCCATGATCGGCCGGCAATACCCGCGGATGTCGAACTGCTGCTCGGCGACCAAACCCAGCTCAAAGATCATGGAGCCGATCGCATAGTGCCGGCTGTCGAGGTTCCGCGCCACCAGGCGCTCGGCCATCAGTTGCGCCAGCAGGCGATGCGTGGTGCTGTCGGCCAGGCCCGTGGCGCGCGCGATGCTGGTCAGGGCCATGCCGCGCGGGCCGGCCGTGGCCAGCACCCGCAAAATGGCCACGCCGCGCTGCAGTTGGCCAGGGCCTGGCCCCGGTCGGTCCGATCCGGCCTCTAGCGGGGCTGGATCTGGGCGTCGCGCATCACCTTCAGCCACTTCTCGATCTGACCTTTCACGTACTGCTTCATCTCGGCGCCCGAGTTGGAAGGGCTGATGACACCACCGGTGGCCTGCAACTGCTGGACCACTGCCGGCTGTTTTAGCACCTTCAGCAGCGCCGCGTGCAAGCGCTGGGTGACCTCGGGTGGCGTGCCTTTGGGGGCGGCCAGGCCGGACCAGGAAGTCACCTCATACCCCGGCACCGTGTCCTGTAGCGGTGGTACCGCCGGCAGCAGGGGCGAGCGATCAAGCGAGGTGACGGCCAGCGCATGCAGTTTTCCGGCTTCCACCTGGGCACGCGTCGCGGTGACCGAATCGAACATCAGGTCGACCCGCCCGCCCAGCACGTCTTGCAGCGGCGCGGCGCCGCCTTTGTACGGAATGTGGTTGAGCTTGGTGCCGGTCATCGACTGCAGCAGTTCGCCGGCCAGATGCTGGGTGGAACCCACGCCGACCGAGCTGAACGAGATCGTGCCGGGGGAGGCCTTGGCGGCCTTCAGCACGTCGCTGACGTTGTTGTACGGACTGCCCGCCTTGGCCGCCAGGACGAAGGGAAAGCGCGTGACCACGGACACCCATTCGAAGTCTTCCAATGGGTTGAAGCTCAAGCTTTTGTACATCGCGGCCGACACGGCGTGACCACCCGTCAACAGCACCAGGGTGTAGCCGTCGGCAGCAGCCCGGGCAACCTGGCCACTGGCCAGGTTGCCGCCGGCACCGGGGCGGGCCTCGACCACCACCGGTTGCCCCAGCTCTTTGCCCAGCGGCTCGGCAATGACGCGCGCGATGGTGTCCGAGTTGCCGCCGGCGGAGAAGCCCTGCACCAGGGTGATGGGTTTTTCGGGCCAGGCCGCGCATGCCGCGGTGGATCCGAATACCCACACGGCGGTGGACAGCAGCGGGGCCATGAAACGTAGGTTCATTGGTTTTTCTCCTCAGGATCGTTGGTAGCCGGTGCTGCCACCGAACAGAGTCTCACGCTGCGACCAGTCGTGCGTTTTTTCCCATAGGGCCAGCACCTGAGGTGCCTCGTCGACGAAGGACTGCAGACGCTTTGGGTCGTGGCAGGTTCGGGCCGTGAGCTCCAGGCGATGCCCTGAGGGGTCGAAGAAGTAGATCGAGGTGATGAAGTCGTCGTGGTTGGTCGGACCGACCACCTTCAGACCCTTGGCTTCCAACTCTGTCTTGGCGTGCAGCAGGGTGGGGACGTCCGCGACCTCGAACGCGAAATGCTGGATCCAGTCCGGCGAACCCATGTCCTTCATGTCGCCCGGATCGTTCGGGCACTCGAAGAAGGCGATGTTGCTGCCGTCCTCCATCTCGAAGAAGATATGGACGTGCGGGCTGTACTTGCCGGTCGAGGGCACATGATCCTCGCCCATGGCATGGGAAAACTTCAACCCCAGCATCTGGGTGTAGAAATCCACGGTTTCACGCGCGTCCTTGCAGCGGTAGGCCGCGTGATGCAGTTTCTTGCAAAGCATGACTTATCTCCTCTCTGGTTGGGAAGAAACGGGGGCGGGGAGGTCCTGCCACACCGGGGTGAAGAAGGGGGCTGGAGCGAGAATGCGCGACTCTTGGCGCACCAGCAGCGGCAGCATCTTGGCCACATAGGCCTTGAAGCCCGGGTCCGCCATCAGTTGTTCACGACGTTCGCTGCGCTCGGCCAGATCGGTGTAAGCCCACAGATGGATCACTTGGTTGAGCTCTCCGATCTCGCTGCGGTAGTAGCCGACCAGGCGACCGAGAATGCGCAGTTGGATCGCGTAGCCCTCGGCTTCGTACAGGGCCAGGTAGTCGCGCAGCTTGCCGGGGTGCGTGGTGTAGGTCCGCTGCTCGATCAGCATGGCGTTACGCGGCGACCACGGCGTTCTGGATCGCGCCGAAGATGGATTGCCCGGCGGCGTCGACCATATCGATGCTGACGACGTCGCCATAGCGCAGCCAGGGTGTGGTGGCCTGGCCGTCACGCAGCTCTTCGTCGGCGCGCTTCTCGGCCAGGCAGGCGTAACCGGTCTTCGGATCGAGATTGGAAACCGCCCCCGCGCCGAGGATGGTGCCGGCGCCGAGTTTGCGCGTGCGCGCCGCGTGGGCAATCAACTGCGGGTAGGTGAAAAACATGTCCTTGCCGGTGTCGGCATTGCCCATGCGCTGACCGTTGATGGCCGACAGGATCGGCAGGTTCAGGCGGCTGCCGTCCCAGGCAGTACCCAGTTCATCGGGGGTCACGGCGACGGGAGAAAAGGAGCTGGTTGGCTTGGCCTGCATGAAGCCAAAGCCCTTGGGCAACTCCGTGCGAGTCAGTGTGCGCAGCGTGAAGTCGTTCAGCAACATGATCAGGCGGATGTGAGACGAGGCGTCTTCCACGCTGACGCCCATGGGCACATCGTCGACCACCACCGCCACCTCGGCCTCGTAGTCCAGGCCCAGTTCTTCGCTGGGGATCTGCATCGGATCGCGCGGGCCAATGAAGTGATCGGACAGGCCCTGGTACATCAGCGGGCTGGTTTTGTAGTCCGGTGGCATGGCGGCGCCACGAGCCTTGCGGGCCTTTTCCATGTGGTGCAGGTAGACCGAACCGTCGAGGAACTGGTAGGCGCGCGGGAAAGGGCTGGCCAGGCGGGTAGGATCAAGGTTGAAAGCGCCCTGGCAGGCTCCTTGCTGGAGGCGTTCCGACACCTCCTGCAGTCTGGGTGCGGCGCTTGCCCAGTTTTCCATCGCTTGCTGCAGTGTGGTGGCGATGTTGTCCACGGCGACGGCACGGGCGAGGTCACGATCGACGACCACCAGGGTGCCGTCGCGGCCCGAGGATTTGAGGCTGGCGAGTTTCAACAGTGATCTCCTTGGTAACTGTTCGGATGTACTTCGGCTGTGCATAGGCATTCTGGAGAGGCTTGTCCGACGTTCGGTTCAAATTTCCGCTGAGTGGAAACGATGTTGAGAATTTTTTTCATGAACCTCTCCAGTTCGAGGCCGGCGCAATGACCGTCAGGCCACGCCTCGGTATCGACCTCGGCGGCACCAAGATCGAGATCGCGGCGCTGGACGCGGCGGGGCGCTTTGTGCTGCGCCGGCGCTGCGCCACGCCGCAGGGCGACTACGCCGGCACGCTGGCCGCCGTGGCGGCGCTGGTGGCGCGGGCCGAGGCCGAACTGGGGCAGGGCGGCTTGCCGTTGGGCGTGGGTATTCCGGGCAGCCTGTCGCCGCTGTCCGGCCGTGTGCGCAACGCCAATTCCACGGCGCTGAACGGCCAGCCTCTGCGCGAGGATTTGCAGCGCCTGCTGAAGCGCCCGGTGCGGCTGGAGAACGACGCCAATTGCCTGGCCCTGTCCGAGGCCACCGACGGCGCGGGCGCCGGCGCCGAGGTGGTGTTTGCCGCCATCCTGGGCACCGGCGTGGGGGCCGGCATCGCCGTGCGTGGGCAGGTGCTGGGTGGGCACAACGGCGTGGCCGGCGAATGGGGCCACAACCCGCTGCCGCTGGCCACGGCGGACGAGCTGGCGCGCCCGGCCTGCTGGTGCGGGCGCGCGGCCTGCCTGGAAACCTGGCTGTCCGGCCCGGCCCTGGCGCGCGATCACGCCCAGGCCACCGGCGGCCTGGGGCAGGGCGCTGGCGGGTCGGCCGAGGCGGTCATCGCCGCCCTGCGCGCCGGCGACGCGGCGGCGCGCGCCAGCTGGTCGCGCTACACCGGGCGTCTGGCGCGCGCGCTCGCGGGCGTGATCAACCTGCTGGATCCGCAGGTCATCGTGCTGGGCGGCGGCCTCAGCAACGTGGCCGAGCTGTACACCGAGGTGCCGGCGTTGTGGGCGCCGCACGTGTTCAGCGACAGCGTGCGGACCCGGCTGGCGCCGGCCCGGCACGGCGATTCCTCGGGCGTGCGCGGGGCGGCCTGGCTGGCCGGTGGCGACACCTGACTCGGGGGAGGTGGGCGCCGCCTTGTCGGCCCGCGCGGCCCCCTGGAGCGTTATGGGGAGACAGGGGCGCGCAAGACTGTGCCGTGCCCCGCTTGCACGGGAGCAACACACCCATGGTCAACCAGTGGATCGAATCTTCATTGGCGCGCGCGCGGCGCCGCCTGGCGCCGGTGCTGGCCGGCGTGGCGCTGGTCGGGCTCTCCGGTTGCGTGGTGGCGCCGGTCGGGCCGTACGACGTCGGCGCGGCCAGCCTGTACGGGGCGCCACCCCAGCCGGGCTATACCCTCAGCCCCGGATATGGCGTGCCCTATCAGGTGGCTCCGGCACCCTACGCCACCTGGGGGCCGAGCATTTCCCTGGGTTACTGGGGGAGTTGGGGCAACGGTTGGCGGGGCGATGGCTGGCGCGGTGACGGCTGGCGCGGTGGTCATCGGCATCCCGACCATCGCCCGCGTGGGAACCGAGGGCACCCCTGGCGCTGAACGCGCGCCCCGGCCGGTGCGGCGATGGCCGGCATCGGCGATGATCCGGGCATGGCCATCCACGACATCCTGAAAATGGGCGACGCGCGCCTGCTGCGCGTGGCGCAACCGGTGCGCGAGTTCGATACCGACGCGCTGCACCTGCTGGTGCGCGACCTGCTGGACACCATGCACGCGGAGAACGGCGCCGGCATCGCCGCGCCGCAGATCGGCGTCGATCTGCAGCTGGTGGTGTTCGGCAGCGACGCCCCCAACCCGCGCTACCCCGAGGCTCCCCTGGTGCCCCGCACCGTGCTGTGCAACCCGGTGATCACCCCGCTGTCGGACGAGGAGGAAGAGGGCTGGGAAGGCTGCCTGTCCGTGCCCGGGCTGCGTGGCTTGGTGCCGCGCTGGCGGCGCATCCGCTACACCGGCGTCGATCCGTACGGCGAGCCGATCGAGCGCGAGGCCGAGGGCTTTCATGCCCGGGTGGTGCAGCACGAGTGCGACCACCTGATCGGCAGGCTGTACCCGACGCGGGTGCGCGATCTGACCCGCTTTGGCTTCACCGAGGTGCTGTTTCCCGGCTTGGGCGAGGACGGCGACGAGTGAGCCGCGGCCCGCCGGACGTGGGCCGAGGTGAGGCGACCGCGTGGCCGGTCTGCCTGCGGAGTTCGAACACGGGCCCCAACGGCGTGTCACCCCGGGGTTGAAAGCGCCCCTCAAGTCGCCCAGTCGAACTCGGCGGTGAAGTGGCGCAAAAAACGCGGCTGCTTCACGATGCGCACGCCGCGAATGTCCCGCGCCTTGGCTTTCACCTCGGCGATGACCTCGGCCGCGTAGTCGAAGTGCGACTGCGTGTACACCCGGCGCGGAAAGGCCAGGCGCACCAGCTCCATCGGGTGGTAGGTCTCGCGCCCGTCGTCCAGGCGCTTGCCGAACATCACCGAGCCCACTTCCACGCCGCGGATGCCGCCTTCCAGGTACAGCGCGTTGCACAGCGCCCAGGCCGGGTAGTGCTCGACGGGCATGTCCGGCAGCACCGTGCGCGCGTCGAGGTAGACCGCGTGTCCGCCAGCCGGTTTGACGAACCCGATACCGGCGGCCTCCAGTTGTTCGCCCAGGTACTCGGCGGTGCGCAGCCGGTAGCGCAGGTAGTCCTCGTCCAGCCCTTCCTCCAGGCCAACGGCCAGCGCCTCCAGGTCGCGCCCGGCCAGGCCTCCGTAGGTGGGAAAGCCCTCCGCCATGATCAGGCCGTTGCGCACCGGCTCCACCCAGCGGTCGTCGCGCAAGGCGATGAACCCGCCCATGTTGACCATGCCGTCCTTTTTCGCGCTCATCGTGCAGGCGTCGGCGTGGGAGAACATTTCCTCGGCGATGGAGCGCACGCTGCGGTCGGCGTAGCCGGGCTCGCGCATCTTGATGAACATCGAGTTCTCGGCAAAGCGGCACACGTCCATCACCAGCGGCTTGCCGTGGCGCTTGAGGAGCGCGGCATAGGCCCGAATGTTCTCCATCGACACCGGCTGCCCACCGCCGGTGTTGTTGGTGACGGTGAGCATGCCGAAGGGGATGCGCTCGCCTTCCGTCTTCAGCAAGGCCTCGACCCGAGCCAGGTCGATATTGCCCTTGAAGGGGTGGGCCAGCGCCGGCTGCAGGCCTTCCGGAATGACCAGGTCGCGCGCATCGACGCCCAGGTACTCCAGGTTGGCGCGCGTGGTGTCGAAGTGGTTGTTGTTCGGCACGATCTGACCGCGCTGGCAGACCGCGCCAAACAGCACTTTCTCCGCCGCCCGGCCCTGGTGCGTGGGAACGAAGTGCGGCATTCCGGTGATGCCTTGCACGACGGCTTGAAGCTGGTAGAAGCTGCGCGCGCCGGCGTAGCTTTCATCGCCCGTCATGATGGCGCCCCATTGGCGCGCACTCATCGCCCCCGTGCCCGAATCGGTCAGCCAGTCGATCAACACATCTTGGGCGCGCAGCAGAAACACGTTCAGCTTGGCTTGCGCCAGCAGCGTCTGCCGGTCGGCGCGGGTGGTCATGTGCAGCGGCTCGACGGACTTGATCCGAAACGGTTCGATGAGGGTCTTGGGCATGGCGGTGAGGAAAAAGGGGCCAACAAAACGCCGGACAAGCGGCACGGCTTGGCTGGAATCTACGTCCGTGCTGGGGGGCGTGGTGTCGGTTATTTCCAACAGCACAAGAGCACCGAAAAGAGGTAGTCCTTGGCCACGCCATCGCACCTTGTGCCTCTCGCAAAGCCCCTGCGTCTCGCGTCATGCGCCCGCACAGGCGGGGCGGGCCCAAGACAAAAAAAACCCGCCAGATGGCGGGTTTCTTGATGGAACGAGGGAAGGGCGTTACTGCAGCACCACTTCCACGCGCCGGGCCTGGGCACCCTGGCCGGCCTGGATGTCGGCTGGTTTTTGCAGCTCGATACGGTCCTCGGCGACGCCCAGGGCCTTGAGCTTGTCGCGCACGGCGACGGCGCGCAGCTTGGCCAGTTCGGCGTTCTGCGCGGCGTTGCCGGTGGCGTCGACGTAGCCGCTGACCAGGGCCTTCTTGCCGCCCTGCACGCCGCTGACCACGGCCGCCAGCAGCGGGTCGGCCGCGGCGGTGACCTCGGTCTTGCCGGTGGGGAACAGGAACACCACCTTGTCGCCCTCGGTGACGACGGAGAAGCTGTCAACTTCCACCATCGCCACGGCCGGGACGTTGGCCGCGGCAGGGGCGTGGCTGGCGCTGGCGCTGTTGCCACCATGGAAGCCCACCACCAGCGGCACGATCAGCAGCGCCACGATGTTGATGATCTTGATCAGCGGGTTGACGGCGGGGCCGGCGGTGTCCTTGTAGGGGTCGCCCACGGTGTCGCCGGTGACGGCCGCCTTGTGCGCGTCCGAGCCCTTGCCACCGTGGTGGCCGTCCTCGATGTACTTCTTGGCGTTGTCCCAGGCGCCACCGCCGGTGCACATGGAGATGGCCACGAACAGGCCGGTGACGATGGTGCCCATCAACAGGCCGCCCAGGGCTTTCGGCCCCAGCAGCAGGCCGACCAGGATCGGCACCGCCACCGGCAGCAGGCTGGGGATCATCATTTCCTTGATGGCGGCGCCCGTCAGCATGTCGACCGCGCGGCCGTACTCGGGTTTGGCCGTGCCTTCCATGATGCCCTTGATCTCGCGGAACTGGCGGCGCACTTCCTCCACCACGCTGCTGGCGGCGCGGCCCACGGCCTCCATGGCCATGGCACCGAACAGGTAGGGGATCAGGCCGCCGATGAACAGGCCGACGATCACCATCGGGTCGGAGAGGTCAAAGCGCACGGCCTGGCCGTAGCTCTCCAGCTTGTGGGTGTAGTCGGCGAACAGCACCAGCGCGGCCAAACCGGCCGAGCCGATGGCGTAGCCCTTGGTCACCGCCTTGGTGGTGTTGCCGACCGCGTCCAGCGGGTCGGTGACGTCGCGCACGCTGCTGGGCAGCTCGGCCATTTCGGCGATGCCGCCGGCGTTGTCGGTGATCGGGCCGTAGGCGTCCAGCGCGACGATGATGCCGGCCATGGACAGCATGGACATGGCGGCCACGGCCACGCCGTACAGGCCGGCCAGGCTGTAGGCCACCAGGATGGCGGCGCAGACGAACAGCACCGGCCAGGCGGTGGATTTCATGCTGATGCCGATGCCGGCGATGATGTTGGTGGCGTGGCCGGTGGTGCTGGCCTGGGCCACGTGCTGCACCGGCTTGTACTGGGTGCCGGTGTAGTACTCGGTGACCCACACCAGGGCCGCGGTCAGCACCAGGCCCACCACGCAGGCGCCAAACAGGCGCATCACGCTGCCGCTGGCGGCGATGGCGTTGTCCGGCATGATCCAGGCCGTGACGAAGTAAAACAGCACCAGCGAGATGGCGCCGGCAATCGCCAGGCCCTTGTACAGCGCCGGCATCACGTTCTTCATGCCGGGGCTGGCCTTGACGAAGAAGGTGCCGACGATCGAGGCGACGATGGACACCGCGCCCAGCGCCAGCGGGTACAGCACGGCCTGCATCTGGCCGCCGGCGACCATCAGCGCGCCCAGCACCATGGTGGCGATCAGCGTGACGGCGTAGGTCTCGAACAAATCGGCCGCCATGCCGGCGCAGTCGCCCACGTTGTCGCCCACGTTGTCGGCGATCACGGCGGGGTTGCGCGGGTCGTCCTCGGGGATGCCGGCTTCAACCTTGCCCACCAGGTCGGCGCCGACGTCGGCGCCCTTGGTGAAGATGCCGCCGCCCAGCCGCGCGAAGATCGAGATCAGCGAGGAGCCGAAGGCA